>Ga0213830_1000092_pt1 | contig 170812 bp, 148 predicted proteins | sample SWATP11_FD_161661 | JGI IMG/M metagenome (GOLD analysis project Ga0213830, IMG submission 161661) | Coastal seawater microbial communities from Marineland, Florida, United States - SWA TP1 #1 | ecosystem: Environmental > Aquatic > Marine > Coastal | place: USA: Florida | collected 2016-08-06 | reverse complement strand
CAATGCAGGAGCATATTGTCCTTATTGATTTTAACAAGGGAACAACCATTCTCTGCAATCAATGCCTTGCCTATACACTTTTTCATTCTCGCTGAATGACCAATTCTTTATGCAGATTGGTATAAAAACCATATTGCTAAGCATTCTCAAAAACTGCATTTTAGATGCAGTTTTTTAGTTTTAGACTTCCAAGTAATAGGCGAAAAAAAACCGAGATGAAATCTCGGCCTTTAATGGGAGAAACTGATTCTACAGATTAATGGAGGATACGAGCGCGCACCGTTCCATCAATTTGTTTTAGCTCTTTGAGCGCTTGCTCACTGTTATCCGCGTCAATGTCGATAACAACATAACCAAGCTTATCATCGGTTTGAAGGTACTGAGCTGCGATGTTGACATTATGTTTGGCAAACGCTTCGTTGATTTTGGTTAACACACCGGGTTGGTTGGCGTGAATGTGTAATAAACGACTTCGGCCCGTGTGCTCCGGTAACGAAACTTCAGGGAAGTTAACGGCACTTAAGGTTGAGCCATTATCTGAGTACTTGGCAAGTTTACCGGATACTTCGATGCCGATATTTTGCTGCGCTTCCTGAGTTGATCCCCCAACGTGAGGTGTAAGTAGAACATTGTCTAGTCCACGAAGTGGAGAAACAAATTCTTCATCATTAGACTTAGGTTCAACAGGGAATACGTCTATCGCTGCGCCACTTAACTTCTTGGTTTCGATGGCAGTGGCTAACGCTTCAATATCAACAACCGTTCCACGAGATGCATTAATAAAAATGGCACCTTGTTTCATTTGTGAAAACGCTTTTTCACCAATCATGTTTTGTGTTTGCGGGGTTTCCGGTACATGCAGAGACACGACATCAGAGACTCTGAATAATTCTTCCAGACTCGCTACCTGACTGGCATTACCCAGTGTTAACTTGGTTTCAATATCGTAAAACTTAACTTTCATTCCGATATTTTCAGCCATTATACCTAACTGGGTACCAATGTGACCGTATCCCACTATACCTAAAGTTTTACCACGGGCTTCAAACGAACCAACTGCCGATTTATTCCAAACTCCTCGGTGTGCCTTGGCGCTTTTCTCTGGAACTCCACGAATAAGTAGAAGAATTTCACCTAATACTAGTTCAGCAACTGAACGGGTGTTAGAGAACGGTGCATTAAATACGACAATGCCTTTTTCTTTAGCGGCATCTAGATCAACTTGGTTGGTACCAATACAGAAACAGCCAACTGCGATCAGTTTATTAGCATGGGCAAAGACATTCTTATTAAGTTGAGTACGGGAACGGATCCCGATGAAATGAACGTCTTTGATCTTTTCGATCAGCTCTTCTTCAGGCAGTGAAGTTTTCAAAATTTCAATGTTGTTATATCCCTGTTCTTTTAGCGTATCAATCGCGCTCTGGTGAAGGCCTTCTAACAACAAAATCTTAATTTTGTCTTTGGCTAATGACACATTGCCCATTATCTGTTTTGTCTCCTGAAATTAGTGTTTTAACTGGTTATAAATAGAATTAATACTCTATTTAGGGCATGAGATAAAGTTTTTTATTTTTTGGGATTAGAAAAACTAATGTGTATTTATGAAGTGTGTAAAAAAGAAGAGTGGAAGGCCTTGAAGAACAGGGTATTGGGCGCCAAAGCGCCCGAATTTCGATGAATTTAATCTACGATTTTTACACCGTCTTTTGCACCAATAATTACCGTGTTTGCACCACGATCGGCAAACAATCCATTGGTTACTACACCGACAATGGCATTTAATTGGGTTTCTAATTGTTTTGCGTTTTCAATAGACATGTTAAACACATCAAGAATGACGTTGCCATTATCAGTAACTACACCTTCGCGATATACCGGGTCGCCACCTAATTTCACGATTTCTCTTGCCACATAACTACGCGCCATAGGGATTACTTCAACTGGTAATGGGAATTGGCCAAGTACATCAACTTGTTTGCTGTCGTCAACAATGCAGATAAACTGATCGGCAACCGCCGCAACGATTTTTTCGCGGGTTAATGCCGCACCACCGCCTTTGATCATTTCTTTGTGTTTGTTGATCTCGTCGGCTCCGTCTACATAGACGTCTAGCCCCGGCACGCTATTTAGATCGAATACTTCAATGCCATACTCTTTAAGTTTGGCGGTAGATGCCTCAGAGCTTGAAACCGCACCGACAATTTTTTCTTTGATCGTTGCTAAACCATCAATGAAATGATTTACAGTTGAGCCAGTACCGACACCTACAATTGAGTCAGGTTTTACATAATCGAGGGCAGCCAAAGCCGCGGCTTTTTTCATTTCATCTTGAGTCATGAGTTTTCCAAGTTAAGTCTAGATTCAAAGGCCAAATTATAACGACATCTGGCGGATTGTTTAGTTGTCTTTTGTATTTATTTTTTGGGTCGGCGTAATGATCATATCAAGCGGAATATCCCAGCCTTCTATGGGCAACTGCTCGACCTGTTGGCAGTCATGTGCCAAGCCAATTAGTTGAGGAGGATTTTCCATAGTATGTATCATGTTGAGGGTGCGGTCATAATAACCGCCTCCCATGCCCAATCTATTGCCTTTAGCGTCGAAACCAACCAGAGGCATTAATATTACGTCTATTTGAGCAAGAGGCGTTGTTTGTCTTGAATCCAGTTCCGGCTCGCAAATTCCATATTGATTAAGCGGTAATCGAATACCTTGCTCATATTTTTGAAAATTCAAATATCCTTTTCTAAATGAGTGCATAACGGGCAAATGGGCATTTTTATTGTTTTGCCACAGATGTTTTATCAGTAACTCTGGAGAAACTTCACCGTCATTAGCCAAGTAAAGCGCTACATCATTTATGTTTTTTAGCTCCCCAATGACTTGTTGATACAATTTTACCGATGCTTCTTGTTGTTGCTGCTGAGAAAGCGCGTTTCTCGCTTTTCTTAGCTGAACGCGGATCTGTTTTCTTAGTTCTGTTATCGATGATTTAGGTGTGGGATTTTCAGACATTAATAATCATCCGTACAAAAATTGGACACGCTCTAGGGGCCACAAAAAAGTTTGTAGCAATTCTCTATTAAAATGAGATATATAACTACAATGATCAAAAATTTTATTACATAAAGTCAAAGGAGAGCGCTGCTGCCATGTGTGAATTATTAGGCATGTCTGCCAACGTACCGACAGATATAGTATTCAGCTTTACAGGTTTGGTACAGCGTGGCGGAAAAACCGGCCCACATAAAGATGGTTGGGGAATTACGTTTTATGAGGGCAAAGGCTGTCGAACCTTTAAGGATCCAGATCCAAGTGTAGAGTCAAAAGTGGCTGAATTGGTGATGGATTACCCTATAAAAAGTTGCAGCGTAATTTCTCATATACGACAGGCCAATCGAGGTGGTATTAAGTTAGAAAACACCCACCCATTTATACGAGAGTTCTGGGGTAAGAACATTACTTTTGCCCATAATGGTCAGCTGTCTGGTTACAAGAAATTGAAACTTGGGTTCTATCGCCCGGTTGGTGATACCGATAGTGAATATGCATTTTGCTGGATCATGGAGCAACTTCGTTTACGTTACAACAAAAAACCGCGAAATTGGCAGTCGGTGTTTAATTACGTAGCAAAGTTATGTAAACAGCTGGACGAACTTGGTGTATTTAATGCCTTAGTGACCGATGGCGAATATCAACTGGCCTATTGCAGTAATAACTTAAGTTGGATAACCCGTTGCGCGCCATTTGGGGAAGCAAATCTTATAGATACGGAGTTTAATGTAAACTTCAGTGAAGTCACGACGGAAAACGACATCGTCACGGTAATTGCCACTCGACCTTTAACGGATAATGAACAATGGACAAAACTAGAGCCGAAGGAGTTTGTGCTGTTTAAACTAGGGGAAAGAGTTTCAGGTTAAAAGAGTAGTGGAAGATGGTCTTGCCACCTATAAAGCGTAAGACCATTAAAGAACCGGGAAAATTAGTTGTGGAAGGTTAGTTGGTCTGATATTGGTTTATGACCAAATCATATTGTTCAACACCTTTTTTCATTCGCCACAAACGTGCCAAGGTATAGTTTAACTCTGGGATAAACCAGGCGTGCTGCGCATAGAATTTTTTCTTATCGTAAACTCGTGCAACCTTTATGGCGTTAAAACGTCCCATGCCCGTACTGATGATTTCATTGCCAATGACTTCAAACTTGTACTTTTTAAGTTTTCCACTATTTGACACCATGTCGTATTCAAACGTTTCTTTTCCCGCCATTAAATCAACCTGAACTTGCATGTGTAACGACATTTCGTCATGCCAACCTTTTTGCCAGGTATCTGGTGCTGGTTTTTTTTTGGCTTTGGGTTCGATGATTAAAGCACCGTCAGGTTTAAACTCAACGTTAAGCTTTTTGTCTTTACCAGTGCCTTTACGATCATAATTGTATGAAATAGGGGTGACGGTATCCCCTTCGTAATGAAACAAACTTACTTCTTTACGCGTGTCTGAAAATATTAACCACTCAATTTTACTATTGAGCTCTAACGTGAATTTATTGTTTCCAAGCGCTTTCAGACTTCTGTTTCCCTGGCCTAACTTATCACCTTGACGGTACATATCGTAAACGGCATCAAATGGAAGCACTTTTTCACCGGCAGCCTTAACATTAAAATGCGCTACGCATAATAAAGTTATTAAACAGAAACTAAAAACACGGGAAATGTTATTCATCGTTAGCGTAACCTTGTATTGGTAACTGGTTATCGTCCAGATAGGCTTTTTCATCTTTCATTATCAAGCGACCTTCACATAACCATTTTACAACCAGTGGGTAAATCAGGTGCTCCTGAACATGAACTCGTTGCGCTAGCTCGTCGGCATCGTCAGATTCAAAGATTGGTACCTTGGCCTGCAAAATAACCGGTCCACCATCTAACTCTTCAGTGACAAAGTGCACACTGCAGCCGTGCTCTTCGTCACCCGCATCAATTGCCCTTTGATGGGTATTTAGCCCTTGATATTTGGGTAATAACGATGGGTGAATATTAATTAGCTTACCTTTGTAATGTTCTACAAACCCTGCGGTTAGAATTCGCATAAAACCAGCCAGAACGACCACCTGAGGATCATATTTATCAATCACTTCGATAAGCGCCTGGTCATATAGTTCCCTAGATTCAAATTCTTTGTGACTCAAAATATGCGTATTGATGTCAGCATTAGCGGCTCTGGTAAGGCCATAAGCTTCTGATTTATTGGAGACAACAGCGTTTATTTTGCCAGGGATTTTTTGCTGAGAACAAGCATCGATGATGGCTTGAAGATTAGTACCGCTGCCTGAAATCAGAACAACAATGCTAGGTGCGGATTGAACCGCACCATTTTTTTCTAAAGCAGTAGACACGGATTAAACTCCCGTAATTTCTACTTGCTCTTCACCTTCGGCAGCTTTGGCAATGTTGCCAATATGCCATGCGTTTTCACCTTCGGCTTTTAAGATTTCTAAAGACTTTTCTAAGTCTTCTTCCGCAACCGCGATGATCATACCTACACCACAGTTGAAAGTACGGTACATTTCGTGCGTTTCGATATTACCGTTTTCTTGTAACCAGTTGAACACGGCTGGCCATTGCCAAGAATTACCGTCACAAACCGCTTTTGTTTCAGCAGGTAAAACTCGAGGAATGTTCTCCCAGAAGCCGCCACCTGTGATGTGAGAAAGGGCGTGTACGTCAACACTCTCTAGTAGTTTAAGCACAGGCTTAACGTAAATCTTGGTCGGCTCCATAAGCTGGTCAGCCAAGACTTTACCTTCGTATTGGGCTGACAAATCAGCGCCAGAAACTTCAATTACCTTGCGGATAAGTGAATAACCGTTTGAATGCGGACCAGAAGAGCCTAAAGCGATTAGTTGATCGCCTGGTTTTACTTTTGAACCGTCAATCACTTTTGCTTTTTCAACAACACCGACACAAAAGCCAGCGAGATCGTAGTCGTCGCCTTCATACATGCCTGGCATTTCGGCGGTTTCGCCACCGATTAGCGCACAGTTTGACATCACACAACCATCTGCAATACCGCTGACAACATCTGCTGCAACGTCAACGTTCAATTTGCCTGTGGCATAATAATCCAAGAAGAATAGCGGCTCCGCACCTTGTACGATCAAGTCGTTCACACACATAGCAACTAAGTCGATGCCAACTGTGTCGTGTTTCTTCAAATCAATTGCTAAACGCAACTTAGTGCCAACACCATCGTTACCGGCGACTAATAGCGGTTCATCATAACCCTTAGGAATTTGACACAAACCACCAAAACCGCCAAGGCCGCCCATCACTTCTGGACGAGTTGTACGTTTTACCGCACCTTTGATTCGTTCTACTAGAAGGTTGCCTGCATCGATGTCTACGCCAGCGTCTTTGTAGCTTAGAGATTGATTATCGCTCAATGTTGTTTCCTCGAAAATGGGGTGGTACCGATTTCAAATCAGATTTTTGATTCAGTATGGTATATAGACTATTGGCGCAGGATTTTATAACAAATTGGCGCAAGATATAAGCCAAAATTTCGAACTAAATCAACAATAAAAGTGGACCAAATGGTCAATAAATTCAAGTGTAGTGGCTTTGTTGGTTTTAACAAAGCAGCAAGATCTTGATATCTCCTCGAATTCTTCTTCCTTACTCTGTTTTCGATCCATTTTTACTGGAAATTGTAACGGCGGAATTAATGAATAATTTGAAACTCCCTAAGTCCTTTTGGCTAAATATTATCGTCCTATTACTTGGTTACGTAATTTTAAGTGCGCTTGCTGGAAAGTTGCTTTCACCAGCAATTTTGATGTTAGCGAATTTTAGTGAAGCTCATTATTATGCGATTACAAACTTTGCCTCTCTTTGTTTAATTGCTCCGGCTTATGTATTCCTTATTAGACGTTTTGGAGCGGAAGTAGAAGAAGATTTGCAATTTAAAGCTATTGAAATAACTCGCTACTTTTTTGCCGGGTTAACATTGTTAGCATTTACTTCGTTGCCGCTTTTTGCGCTTGGCTATTATCAAATTTCAGAAATACGCACACCTAATGAAGTTATCTTTGTATTAATCGCGTTAACAGGGCAGGCAATCACCGGAGAGATTTTGTTCCGAGGACTGTTGTTCAGAAAATGTGAATGCAAGTTTGGGACGTTTAATTCGCTGTTAGGCTTGTCACTCGTTTTAGCTTTGCTGAACATTCTTATCGACGGCAGTAATTGGCTTGTACTCTTAACGACATTCATGCTGCACATCGTGTTAACACTCATCTATATTGTTTCAAGGAACATATGGTTAGCGGGAATGTTCTACGCTGGCTTTTTATATTCGAAATTTTTGTCAGGTGTGGTAGACGAACATTGGCGAAATAGCGCGCCGTTCTTGGGAGAGATATCAGGGCCTCAAATACTAACTGGTGGTAATTTAGGGCCGGACGCCTCTGTTATTACGCTTATCACATTTAGTTTGGTTGGTGTGTATCTATGGAAAAAAGCTAGAATTGGCAAAAATTAGGTTGTGCTGGACCAAAAGCCATAACGTTTTTATATTAAGGCTGATATTGCTTCAGCAGTAATTGTTTTAGCAGTTGGGCACCGGGACCTAGTTGGTTCGCCGCAGGAACGATTAGGTGAGTAAATATGTGCCGCGTTTTTGCCGAGGTTAATTGCACTTCGACTAAATCTCCTGATTCAACAGCTGACTTTGCAAAGTGGGTAGGGATCCAACAAAAGCCTGTATTGCGTTTTAATATGTCGATGGCCTGATAAAAATTGGTTACGGTCCATCTTTGCTCCGCTCGTAACCAGCCACTGCCTTCCTCAGGCGTTTGGCTCGTATCGCTTATGACAATTTGCAGCTCCTTTTCCAGTTCTTGTAGTGATATTTCTTTTGCTTTTGCCAATGGATGGCCTTTACCGCAATAACAGATAAAGGTGACTTCTTCGAGTTTGTCGCCTTGGTATCCTTTTGGTGGCAAGCCTCCAACTACCAGATCTGCGGTTTTCTGGATAATGCGTTCTTTTGTACCCGTAAGTACCTCGTCAACAATTTTCACGCGTGTTCCTCGGCACTGAGGGTAAAACTGCTCTAAAGCGTCATATAGTTTTGCTTTTGGGTAGATGATTTCGGTTGCAATGATGATTTCCGACTCCCAGCCCAACAGCATGTTATCAGCCAATAACTCTAAGTCTTCAACATCTTGCGTGATCATACGGGAACGGCGCAACATGACCTCACCTTCGGTAGTGAGGTAGGCTTTCCTACCCTTAACTTCAAGTAACTGCACTCCTAACATTTGCTGGAGTTTGGCAACGGCGTGGTTCAAACTTGATTGACTTTTGTTTAATACTGCACCTGCCTGCGCATAACCGCCATGATCCACAACGGCTTGCAAGATTCGCCATTGCTCCAATGTAGATTTGTGACGGTATACAGACATACTAATCTTCTCTAGTTATTGGCAACAAAGATTGCACGTAATGGAGCCGGGTAACCTTCGATGGTTTTTGTTGGATCATTTGGGTCGAGAAAATCTTCCAGTGACTCAGTGTCTATCCAATCCGTTTTACGCTGCTCGTCTAAACTGGTTTTATCTATGTTGACTAATCGAATGTTGGTGAAACCGATTTTTTTCATCCAGCTTTCAAGCGCTTTGGCACTAGGGATGAACCAAACATTACGCATCTTTGCGTATCTGTCATGCGGCACCAATACGGTGTTTTCGTCACCCTCAATTATCAGCGTTTCTAAAATCAGCTCACCACCTGGTGCTAACTGGTTTTTCAGCTGCTGCAAAAAGTCCATTGGTGATTTACGATGGTATAACACGCCCATCGAAAATACGGTATCAAAGGCCTGTAGTTTCGGCATGTCGTCGATGCCCAATGGCAATAGGTTGACATTATCATCTTGAATGAAATGTTTTACTGCCCAAAATTGCGCTAAAAATAGCTGAGTAGGGTCTATCCCCACCACAAACTTGGCTCCGGCACCACGCATGCGCCACAAGTGATAACCACTGCCACATCCCACGTCCAACACAAATTTATCAGTCAGATCAGATATATAGGGTAACAGTCGTTCCCATTTAAAATCACTTCGCCATTCAGTATCAACGTGCAAACCATGCAGATGGTAAGGGCCTTTACGCCACGGTTTTAATTGCATTAAGTGATGTTTGGTCTTTTTCCTCAACCCGTCTGATAAGGTGTTTTCATGACCAACTGATACCAAAGTTTCAAGGTTTACCTCAGATGCCGCCACTTCTGGCAAAAGGTTGACGTTTTTTACCCAGTCTTTGAATTCGCCGTGCAGTGAATGTTTGTACCAATCGTTCAATTGTTTGGGCAACATTTCGAGCCAGGGAGCCAGTCTGTTTTGTGCAATTTTGCTGTAAAAAGGATTAAAAAAATCGGTCATTATTTAGTATCTTTTGATTTTATTGCGACAAAGGAGGCGAAGTTAAAACACTGGTACCAAATACTGCTGCTGTTGAAACCCGCTTCGGTGAGTCGATTCAAATGTGTTTGTTCCGAGTCTATTTTCATCACGTTTTCAATGGCGCTGCGTTTTTGACTTATCTCCAACTCGCTATAGCCATTTGCGCGTTTGAAGTCTAGGTGTAGTTCGTTAATTACTTCGTCTACTTGTTTATCTTCCCATCTCAGTTTTTCTGACAGGATCAAAATACCGCCAGGGTTTAACCCAGCATAAATTTTCTGTAGTAAGGCTAATCGCTGTTCAGGTGAAATAAATTGCAGAGTAAAATTCATCACTACTACAGATGCACTTTTGATTTCGATGTCGTTAATGTCACCGAGCTCAATGGACACCGGAATACTCGACTTATACGCTTGTACGTGAAGACGACATTTCTCAACCATTGCTTTAGAGTTATCGACGCCGATAATTTTGCAACCCGGCTGTTTAATGTGTTTACGCATGGATAAGGTCGCGGCACCTAATGAACAGCCAAGATCGTACAAGTTGGAATCAGGCTGATGAAATTGACCAGCCAATTGCCCTATGGTGCTGATTATAGTGGCATATCCCGGCACACTTCGTTGGATCATGTCTGGGAAAACTTCAACAACTGAATTGTCGAATGTGAAGTCTTTAATTTGCCCTTGATCTTGGGCGTAAATATTATCGCGCATGCTGCTTTGGTTATTACAATGGAGTTAAAAGTTTATTTTATCTCAATTTTATTGTTAGCAAAAAATAAATTGTAATTGGTGTTAAATAAAGAAACAGCTTAAACTTGTTAACAATAATTACAAAATACCTGATAAAACAATAGATAAGTTCTAATTAAATGACCGAGAACTCTCGAATTTGGCACCGCTTTTTCAATACCATTATGTGGGTTAGTTGCCTGTTGTCAGCGGTTTTCGTTTATGCCGAACAAAAACCGACATCTATTAAGATAGCGGTTTCAGATAATGTTGTGCCTTATCAGTTTTTGGATGACAACAATCAACCAGCTGGTTACGTTATCGACTTCTGGCGATTGTGGCAGACAAAAACCGGTATTAATGTCGAGTTTGTGCCTACTAACTGGGCTGAAACTATAACTAATTTGCAAAGTGGCAATGTTGATTTGCACGGGGCGATAGCGGTAAATGAAGAACGCGCTAGACATTTTGATTTTAGTGGTCATGTATATTCCGCAACGTTCAGCATTTATGTACATCGAGATTTAATTGGTCTTTCCTCTTTGGATGATGTAACGCCCTATTTAGTTGGAACCCTAAAAAACTCGGCTTACGAACCCATACTTCTAAGTGAAAATCCGGCGTTAGAGTTTAAGTATTACGACACACGCCAACAATTTTTATCGGGAATTGCAAATGGTGACGTTAAGACGTTTGTGAATTTCGACTTTTTTGCCTTTCGTTACAAGGGGTTCGATGCGTTAAATCAATTGTATCCAGCTTATAAAAGAGTGAATGTGGGGGCCATTGAAGCGGCTTATGCCGTTCAAAAAGGTAATGATTCATTGTTACGGATAGTAGACGCGGGGCTGGCTCAAATAACCAATCAGGAACGAGCGGCGCTAGAACGTAAGTGGTTTGGTGTTAGCAATAACAATGCGTCGCTATTGCTGAGCCTTTCAACTGGTAACGAGCCTTATATGAGTGTGGGGCCTAACGGCGAAGCGATAGGCTTGTTTGTTGACTTGTGGAAAAAGTGGGCTGAAAAAACACAAACTGAAGTTGAGTTTATGCCAAATTCTATGGATTTGTCGCTTGAAGCTTTGCAACAAGGTAAAACGCAGATTCATATCGCATACCCAGAAAGTAATTTAGTTAACACTGGTTTACCCAGAGCAAAACACCTTTATTCGGTTTACTCTAATCTTTTCATAACGGGCGAGTATGACGAGCGTCAGGGCATGTCGCAGCTAAAAGGCTCGAAAATAGGCCTATTCACCACGGCGCCCTATAAAAATGAGTTTGTCGAAAAGTACCCGGACATTGAGGTTGTCTGGTATGAAAACTTAGATGCCATGTTAAATGCCGCGGTTAATTTAGAGATCAAAGGGTTTGTCGCCGCCAATCAAATGAGCATCGTCAGGTTAATTCAGAATAACGTGAATAACCTTTTCCAAATCGTAGATGAAGTTAACTATGAATCTAAGATTTACTCCATTATTAACGAAGATAATCGAGCCTTAATCAAAAAAATTAATGATGGCTTTTCTCTGATATCTCAAAAAGAACTGAGTGAAATTGAAAACCGCTGGATTAAAGAGGACTCAGCTAAATACTTTGTTCACGGCCGACATAAGTTTCAATTAACCGATAAAGAAAAAGATTGGATTGCGCTTGTACCTGAAGTATCTGTGGGCGTAGTGCGGGATTGGCGACCATACGAATTCCAAACAGAATCCGGAGACGTTGCGGGTATAAACGTTGACGTTTTTAACATCGCCAAAGAGCTGACTGGGCAGACTTTTAACTTTGTTGTGTTCCCTACGTGGGAAGAATTGATGAAAAGTTTTAAAGCTGGTGAACTGGACATGGTGGCGAATATTTCAGCCACTGAAGACAGAATGACGTTTTCAGATTTTACTTCGAGCTTTTGGCACACACCTTGGTCCATCACCACAGATAAGTCGGTCCCTAATGTTGACTCTATATTAGGATTTTTCGGTAAACGGTTAGCGATCATCGAAGAATATCAAATGATCCAGGATATTCATGAGCAATATCCGGAAGTTATTATTCAAGTTGTAGAAAGTTACGATGAAGCGGTGTCTTTGTTAAAGGATGGTGTCATTGACGGCATCCTCGACAACATGGTGGTGTCGGCTCAATTTATTCAGGATAATGAACTGTATCAGTTCAAGATCCATGTCATTGAAGACTTGCCGTATGACACATCTCACATGGGCATCCGAAAAGGGTTACCGTTGCAAGCCGACATTATGGAGAAGGTGGTTTTGTCGATAAGCGATAAGGACAGGCAAAATATCTTAAATAAATGGTTTAAAGTGGATGTGGTCGCGGGTGTAAGCAGTGAAAAATATTGGCGTAATATCACAATGTCGGTGGTGATTGCTGCGATCATAATTGCATTAATACTAATTTGGAACCGTAGGCTAAAAAGTGAGATTAGCCTCAGAATTGAAGCAGAATCAAAGCTTAAGCACATGGCTTCTCACGACCTTCTTACTGGTTTACCTAACAGGGGATTGTTGATCGACAGGATTTCTCAAGCTATTGCGTCTCATAACCGAAATGATAAAGAGATGGCTGTGATGTTTGTGGACCTTGATGGGTTTAAGCAAGTGAACGACAGTTTTGGTCATGAAGTGGGTGATGAATTGTTGGTTCAGGTGGCACAAAGATTAACCAGCAATGTGAGAAAGTCGGATACAGTCGCGCGGTTTGGTGGTGATGAGTTTGTACTTTTGGTGACAAGCCTCAATAGTTTCGAAGAAAGTGCAAAGGTCGCGGAAAAAATATTGGTCGATTTCTCCGAACCATTTAAGTTGAGTTCAGCAACCGTCAGTGTTGGAACGTCTATTGGCATTGCCTGTTACCCTAAAGATGACTCTGATGGCCATCAGTTAATTAAGTGGGCTGATGACGCCATGTACGAAGTAAAATCCATGGGGAAAAACAGTTATCACTTCTATTCTCGAAATTCCTGACATTTGTCGCCGAATAGCGGTGACTTTGTCTATCAAATCCTTATAATGACCGCCATTTTCTCAGTGTTAATAATCACTGAAAACATCTGAATAAATTAATTAGATAGGATAGATAATGCGATCTCATTATTGCGGCCAGCTAAATAAAGAGCTGGTGGATCAAGAAGTTACTCTTTGTGGTTGGGTTAACAAACGTCGCGACCTGGGTGGTCTTATTTTTATCGATATGCGTGACCGTGAAGGCATTGTACAGGCTGTTATCGACCCGGATGAAACGGCTATCTTTGATCAAGCCAATAAACTTCGTAATGAATTTTGTATCAAATTAACAGGTATCGTTCGTGCACGTCCAGAAAGCCAGGTTAATAAAGACATGGCAACTGGTGAAGTTGAGCTGTATGTAAAAGACTTAGAGATCTTAAATGCTGCTGCACCATTGCCGTTAGACTTTAATCAGGAAAACTCAGAAGAGCAGCGTTTGAAATATCGTTACCTCGACCTTCGCCGTCCTGTCATGAATGAAAGATTGCAGTTCCGTTCAAAAGTAACAAGTGCCGTTCGTCGTTATATGGATGACAATGGTTTCCTGGATATGGAAACGCCAATTCTTACCAAAGCGACACCGGAAGGGGCGCGTGACTATTTAGTACCAAGCCGTACTCATAAAGGTCAGTTTTTTGCACTTCCGCAATCTCCTCAGCTATTTAAACAATTATTAATGGTAGCGGGTTTTGACCGTTATTATCAGATTGTTAAATGTTTCCGTGATGAAGATTTACGTGCAGACCGTCAGCCTGAATTTACTCAAATCGATATTGAAACGACCTTTATGTCTGGTAAAGACGTGATGGCGATGACGGAAGGCATGGTTCGTTCAGTATTTAACGAGTTATTAAATGTTGAGTTGGGTGACTTCCCATCAATGACATACCTTGAAGCCATGACTCGTTTTGGTTCAGATAAACCAGACTTACGTAATCCATTAGAATTAGTGGACGTAGCTGACTTAATGAAAGATGTTGACTTTAAAGTGTTTGCGGGCCCGGCAAATGATCCAAAAGGCCGTGTTGCAGCGATTAAGGTCCCAGGTGGTGCATCATTAACGCGTAAGAACATCGATGGTTACACAGAGTTTGTTGGCAAATACGGTGCAAAAGGTCTGGCTTGGATCAAAGTAAATGACTTAGACGCGGGCATGGACGGTTTACAATCGCCAATTCTTAAATTCTTAAATGAAGATGTAGCTAAAGCGATATTAGCCCGTACCGAAGCGCAATCAGGCGATATTTTGTTGTTTGGTTCAGATTCTTACAAAGTGGTAACGGACGCATTAGGTGCGTTACGTCTTAAGCTAGGTGAAGACTTAGGTCTGGTTGAAGACAAATGGGCGCCGTTATGGGTTGTTGATTTCCCAATGTTTGAAGAGCTTGACGACGGCGCGCTTACGCCACTGCATCACCCATTCACAGCGCCTAGCAATATGACTCCTGAAGAGTTGGCTGCAAATCCGGCGACGGCATTATCTGATGCTTATGACATGGTATTGAATGGATGTGAGCTTGGTGGTGGTTCAGTTCGTATTCATAATCAAGAGATGCAGGCACAAGTATTCAAAATTTTGGGTATTGATGACGAAGAAGCTCGTGAAAAGTTTGGCTTCTTGTTAGATGCATTGCAATACGGTGCGCCGCCACACGCTGGTTTAGCATTCGGTTTAGATCGTATGGTTATGTTGATGGTAGGGGCGGACTCTATTCGTGATGTTATGGCATTCCCTAAAACAACAACCGCAGCATGTCCGTTAACGGCGGCTCCGGGTTTTGCAAACCCAGATGCGTTAGTTGAACTTGCGATTGATGTTAAATTACCTGAGTAAGTAACGACTAACTCCGTTAACTCTGTGATTTTAAGAGCCTGAAAGTTTGTTCTTTCAGGCTCTTTTGTGTTTTTATGGTGTTGGTTTTAGAGAATATTTGAAAATATGGCAATTATTTTAGGCATAGATCCTGGTTCAAGGATCACAGGTTATGGTGTAGTGCAGCAGCAAGGAGCAAAATTTCACTATGTAGGTAGTGGCTGTATTCGCACGCCAGATAGCGACTTGGCCATAAAACTCAATACCATTTTCAATGGTATCAGTGAAATCATCAAACAATACCAACCGACCACCTTTGCCATTGAACAAGTTTTTCTGGCACATAACCCGGACTCTGCTTTAAAACTGGGGCAGGCGAGGGGCAGTGCAATTGTTGCGGCAACTCAAGCCGAATTGCCTGTCTTCGAATATTCTGCAAGGCAGATAAAACAAGCTGTAGTTGGAACGGGTGGTGCCGATAAAAGTCAGGTTCAGCACATGGTGCAGCACATGTTAAAACTTGCTGGCAAACCTCAAGCCGATGCGGCAGATGCTCTAGCGGTTGCGATATGCCATGGTAATACCAACCAAAGTCTTATTAATATGGCAGGCGTTGCGCGTAAAACGGTTAGAGGTCGATTACGCCGATAACAAATTTCATGTTGGCACTTTCATCTGATTCAATAACTGGGTATATTTACAGTTCTTTTGGGCTGTAGTAAAAATTTATGATTGGAAGACTCTCTGGCATCATCGCCGACAAACAAGCACCGGACCTGTTGATAGACGTTAATGGCGTCGGTTATGAAGTTCAACTGCCTTTAACCAGTTTTTATGAGTTGCCTGATGTTGATCAGGAGACAACAATCTACACTCACTTTGTTGTACGAGAAGACGCGCAATTACTTTATGGGTTTGCTTCAAAACAGGAACGTAGCCTGTTTCGTCTATTAATTAAAGCAAATGGTGTAGGACCGAAACTGGGTTTGACCATATTGTCAGGTATGAATGCAGAGCAGTTTGTCACTTGTGTTGAGCAGGATGACATAACGACTTTGGTAAAGTTACCTGGAGTCGGCAAAAAGACGGCAGAACGTTTATTAATTGAGATGCGTGATCGCATTAAAGATTTAAACATTAGTCCTGAATTTATGCCTAAAACGGCTATCGAGTCATCCGTATTACAGCCTAGTAATAACGATTTTGAAGATGCAGTTTCCGCTTTGGTTTCTTTGGGGTATTCAAGTTCTCAGGCAAATAAAGCCGTTAAGTCGGTACACAGTGAAGGCGTGGATAGTGAGACACTCATCCGTAATGCCCTTAAAAATATGTTGTAAACGAAGAGCCTTATCATGATAGAAGCAGATAGATTAGTGGGCGCCCAAGCCTTTCGAGAAGATGAAGTCATTGATAGGGCAATACGCCCTAAGTTGCTCGAAGATTATCAGGGTCAAGACCATGTCAAAGAGCAGATGGAGATCTTCATTCAGGCTGCTCGTAATCGACAAGAAGCCTTAGACCACCTGCTCATATTTGGACCTCCAGGCCTGGGTAAAACCACATTAGCTAATATAGTTGCCAATGAAATGGGGGTGAGCATTAAGACGACGTCTGGCCCCGTGTTAGAAAAAGCAGGGGATTTAGCGGCGCTTCTGACTAACCTTGAAGAGAATGATGTTTTATTCATCGATGAAATTCATCGTTTAAGTCCAGTTGTAGAAGAAGTGCTTTATCCTGCAATGGAAGATTATCAGCTGGACATTATGATAGGAGAAGGCCCAGCTGCACGCTCCATCAAATTAGAGTTACCACCTTTTACCTTAATCGGCGCCACTACAAGAGCCGGAGCGTTAACATCGCCACTTAGGGATAGATTTGGCATCGTACAAAGATTGGAATTTTATAAAATTAAAGATCTTGCAAATATTGTCGAGCGATCTGCACAGTGTTTAAACATGGAAATGTCCGAAGAGGCTGCAATCGAAATTGCTAAGCGATCACGCGGTACGCCTCGTATTGCCAACCGCCTATTAAGACGAGTTCGCGATTATGCTGATGTGAAAAGCAATGGTACTGTGAATCAACAAGTCGCGCAGTCAGCATTGGATATGGTGAATGTGGATAGTGAAGGTTTTGACTACATGGATAAAAAGCTTCTTTTGACCATGATAGAAAAGTTTGATGGAGGCCCGGTTGGGTTAGATAACATTGCAGCGGCGATAGGTGAAGAGCGAGATACGATTGAAGACGTGATTGAACCGTACCTTATTCAGCAAGGCTTTTTACAGCGAACACCGAGAGGACGAATCGCCGCTCCAAGAGCATACCAACATTTGGGGTTTGATATACCAATCGAATAAACCGTAAAGTTATAGACGCCTGCAATGAGAGCAGGCGTTTTTGTATCATGTGAATTAATACGGTGTGACTTGAAACTTTTTGGTTCATTTAAGGTCAACTGCATTGACGCTGTGTTGAACAGTAAACTCAAGGCTAAGGTTTGTTGATAGAATTCAAACGGAATTACTTAGCGATTGAATTTTAGGTAAAAAAAAGCCCATTCAAATGAATGGGCAAAAACATATAAAGGAAGGAATAAATTCCAGGGAACATGAATAGGAGAAGTGAACTAATAATCAGTTACTTCGTTTCTGACAACACATGTTGTTCAGAAGATGTGTGTATATTAGTGAGGTAGAGTAATTACTTCAAACTAAAAAAATTGTGACTTGTTATTAGTTTTATTAATGCGAATGTCAATTCAAATTAAAGAAGTGTTGTCATAATATTTTCATAATTATGGTGTAGGCCTCTAAAAGTAATAGTTTGGGGTTTTTGGTCAAGTTATAACCAAAGTTAGTTTTATTAATATTGTTTGAGTGGATAATAATTCAGGTCTGATGAGAGTAAAAGCTCTATCGTGGCGGTTGTGGTGATTATTATTCATATAAACTGCATAGAATTGTGGAGATAAGGTGTTTTCATTTCCTGTAAGAGTGTATTACGAAGATACGGATGCGGGCGGTATCGTTTACCATGCCAACTATTTAAAGTTTTGTGAAAGGGCAAGAACCGAATATTTGCGTCATCTAGGTATTGAACAAGACGAGTATCTTAAGCAAAATACAGCGTTTGTTGTGAAATCGATGGATATCGATTTTAAAGTTGCAGCTAAGTTTAATGATGAAATTACCGTTGTAACTGAAATTCAACAAGTTAAACGCGCTAGTGTTGAATTTTTACAAACAATCATAAATAAAAAAGAGCAACCGGTGTTTGTCGCCAAAGTCCAGGTTGCGTGCATTAATCTGCAGAAAATGAAGCCAAGTGCAATTCCTGCAGAAATTTTAGAGGTTTTTACAAGTGCAAGCTGAAATTAGTTTTTGGGGATTATTTTGGGAAGCTAGCTTTATCGTTAAGCTGGTCATGTTGACATTATTAGGTTTATCCATTGCATCCTGGGCTCTAATCTTTCAGCGTAGAAAAGTACTGTCTGATGCTGAATCAAATACGAAGAAGTTTGAAGACAAATTTTGGTCTGGTGTTGACTTGAGTCGTTTATATAGTGAGATAACAGCGCGTCAAACAGTTGAAGGTTTAGAAGCCTTGTTCAAAGATGGCTTTAAAGAATTTGCACGTTTGAAAAAGAACAGCGTCAGCTCAGCGCAGGTTTATATGGACGGTACTCACCGCGCTATGCGTGTTCGACTTTCCAGAGAAATTGAGCATTTAGAAAACCACCTCACGTTCTTAGCAACAGTCGGTTCTATTAGCCCCTACATCGGATTATTCGGTACCGTCTGGGGTATCATGAATGCGTTTTTGGCTTTAGGTGAAGTTCAGCAAGCGACATTAAATATGGTTGCGCCAGGTATTGCTGAAGCATTAATCGCAACGGCAATGGGTCTGTTTGCTGCGATACCTTCAGTACTTGCATATAACAGCTTCGCAAGAAAGGTAGAGAAGCTTGAAGCCAGTTACATAAACTTCTCCGAAGAGTTTGCAAATATTCTACATCGTCAAGTAACAGCGAACGCAAGTACATCGGTGTAATCACAATATGCAGTATATTAAACGGCGTAGAAAACCAGTTGCAGAAATAAACGTAGTGCCCTATATCGACGTTATGTTGGTATTGCTGATCATATTCATGGTAACGGCACCGCTAGTCACTCAAGGCGTAAAAGTTGATTTACCTAAGGCAAGTGCAGAACCCTTAGATGATGAAACGAAACCGCCAATGGTTGCGTCCATCAATGAGAATGGTGAGTATTTCCTATCGACTGGGGACAATAATCAGGAGCCGATGACACCACAGGACTTGGCTGTAATCGTGGCTGCACAATTACAAGTTGATCCGGACGTGCCGGTTATCGTAAAAGCGGACAAAACCATTCAATACAATTATGTTGTCGAATTGATGGTATTGCTTCAACGTGCGGGTGCGCCTTCCGTTGGTTTAATGACGGAGCCGGGTGAAGAATGATTAACCCTGCTTACTTCATTCATATTGTTAAGTCATTTGGCTTGCACATCTTTTTTGGCGTTGTTGTGGTGCTGAGTTTTAATTTTACTGGTTTAAAAGAAAAGCCAGAAAAAGAACCTGAAGTCTCCGCAATAGACGCTGTTGTCATTGACCAAGCGTCTTTAGATTCGCAAATTAAAAAAATAAAGACCGAGCAGGCCAATAAAAAAGCGGCGGAAGAGAAGCGGGTCAAAGATTTAGAAGACAGAGCCAAAGCGGCAAAAAATGATCTTGCTAAAATAAACAAGCAAAAAGAAAGCTCGAAAAAAGCCGCGGATGATGCAAAACGTAAGGCCAAGGAAGAAAAACGTAAAGCTGACTTAGCGAAAAAAGAGCGTCAAAAACGGGAACGTGAAGCGGAAAGAGCGAAAAAAGCCGCTGCCGATGCGAAGCGTAAAAAAGAAGCGGAAGAAAGAGCGGCAAGAGAAGCGAAAAAGAAAAAAGAAGCGGAAGAAAAAGCATTAGCAGAAGCGGAACGTAAGCGAAAAGAAAAAGCGGAAAAAGAACGCAAAGAGAAGGAGCGTCGCGAACGTGAAGCTAAAGAAAAAGCATTGCAAGAAAAGTTAATTCAGGAACAATTAGCCGCGGAACAAGCTCGCCGGAAAAAAGCGAGAAGTAAAGTTGTTTTGACCGAAGTACAAAAGTACAAAGCGTTGATTACATCCAAGATCCAGCAAAATTTGATTTTGGATGAACAAATGAAAGGGCAGTCCTGCCGAATCAATATCAAACTTGCATCGAGTGGTTTGGTATTAAGTGTGAAAATACTTTCAGGCGATGCATACACCTGTAAAGCAGCGGAACGCGCCATCTTGAAAGCAACAACATTACCTGTTTCTAAAGAGCTTGACGTATTCGAGCAATTGAAAGACATTAATTTAACGGTAGAGCCGGAGTTTTAAATGAGTCGTAAATTAGTAACCCTTGTCCTGGCAATTGGGTTGAGCATATCGAATATTGCCCAAGCGGCGTTGGAGATTGTTATCACCGAAGGGATAGATACGGCCAGACCGATAGCTATTGTACCTTTTAAATATGAAGGCACATCGGCATTGCCTCTGAATATTTCAGAAATCATAGCCGCGGACCTAATGCGCAGCGGTAAATTCAAACCGCAACTTGTGCAGGACATGCCACAACTGCCAAATACGGATGACGAAGTTGATTATTCGTCGTGGACATCGGAAGGTGTAGAAGCCATTTTGGTTGGCACCATAACCGATCACGCTCTAGATCGTTTTTTGGTTAGCTTTGAGTTGATAGACGTACTACGCGGCCAGATCACGGGTGGTAAGGTACAGGTTTTACAAAACGGTCGTTTAGTAGAAACTAAAGACCATATCTTAGACAGCCGTCAGGTCGTCATTGGTCAAAGCCAGTTCCGTCGTTATGCGCACCGTATTAGCGATATCGCTTATGAAATATTGACTGGCGAGCGCGGTGCATTTTTAACACGTATTTCATATGTGACTATTCAGCACCAGGATGAATACCCTTACAAATTAATTGTGGCTGATTATGACGGTGCCAATGAGCAGATTTTATTGCGTTCAAAAGAGCCGCTAATGTCGCCTTCTTGGTCTCCAGACGGAGCCAAGCTTGCTTACGTGACGTTTGAGAACGACCGTTCTCAGGTTTATATTCAAGATATCTACACCGGAACACGTCAGTTAATTACTTCTTACGACGGCATCAATGGCGCGCCTAAGTGGAGTCCCGATGGCAAGCAGTTAGCATTAGTATTGTCGAAAGATGGGAATCCAGAACTGTACGTTTTACAACTATCCACAAAAACTTTAACCCGTCTAACCCGTCATCGGGCGATAGATACTGAACCGAGTTGGTCACCAGATGGTAAATATATCGTTTTCAGCTCAGAACGGGGTGGTAATGCGCAACTTTATAGCGTAAATTTGGACACTAAGCGGGTGAAAAGGTTAACATTTGACGGAGAAATGAACCTAGGTGGTTCAATTACCCCAGATGGGGACGAGTTGGTATTGGTTAACCGCACTCAGGGCAAATATCATATTGCCAAACAAGAATTAGAATCAGGTAATTTCCAAATCCTGACAAAAACGCGTCTGGACGAAAGCCCAAGCATTGCACCAAATGGTTCGATGATCATTTACAGTACAATGCATGGTAGTGGTCAAGTATTAGCATTAGTGTCGATTGATGGGCGTTTTAAAGCAAGATTACCGGCTGCGAGTGGACAAGTGAAATCACCAGCGTGGTCACCGTTTTTAAAATAATAAATACGTATTTGAATAAAAGGATACAAAATAATGCAATTTAGCAAAATTACTAAAGGTTTATTGATTGCGATCCCTGCTTTAGTATTAACTGCTTGTGGTTCAACTTCCGAAGATCAAAACCAAAGCGCAGCAGAGCAAACAAACGCAGCTGCAACTTCTGCACAAACAGAAGCTGGTTCAGCAAATAACAACAATGTTGAAGTAGCAACTGTAGAACAGCAGATGACGGTTCAAGAAGTTCAACAGCAGAAGTTTGAGACGTTACGTCAAACTCAAACTGTTTACTTCGACTATGACAAATCAAAAGTTGATGCTAAATACCTTGAGTTGTTGCAAGCGCACGCTGACTACTTAATTAAAAATCCATCTCAGTCTGTGAAGATCGAAGGCCATTGTGATGAGCGCGGTACACCTGAGTACAATATTGCGTTAGGTGAGCGTCGTGCAAAAGCGGTTGCACAATACTTACAAAGCCTAGGTGTATTGGGAAGCCAAATTAAAACGGTTTCTTACGGTGAAGAAAAACCAGTAGATCTTTCTCGTACTAACGCAGGATTTGCTAAAAACCGTCGTGCACAATTAGTTTACTAATTTAAAAGAACTACATATATGAGACAGTCCTTATACGCTCTAGTTGTAGTTAGTGGTGCAGCCTTCAGCGCTGCACCCGTTCAAGATCTCTCAAACGCTTCTGCCTCTTCCCAAATCGCTCAATTGCAACGCCTTATCCAAGCTCGTGGTGCCGCACAAGTTAATTTGCAGCAGCAGATTTCCGAGTTACAGGAAGAAGTGAGCGAACTTCGAGGAATTACAGAAACACATGGTCACAAATTAGAGCAAATCGTTGATCGACAACGTGAACTGTACTTAGAGATTGAACGTCGACTTAGCAGCATTCAGCAAGTAGAAACGGCTCCGGTAGAAGTCGTGGAAGAGTCAACTATTGATGAATCTTCATATGGCGGCTCGTTGAGTGAAAATGAAGCCTATGACCAAGCGGTAAATTTAATTCTTAAGGAACGTCGTTATGATGACGCGATTCCTGAGTTTGAAAGCTTTATTCAAAAATTTCCGCAATCAATTTACATCGCAAACGCGCATTATTGGTTAGGTCAGCTATTATTTAACAAAGCTCAATTTCAGGATGCCAGAGAACACTTCGATAAAGTGATCCGTTTTTATCCTGACTCCAATAAACGAAGCGATGCATTGTTGAAACAGGGCACTGTTTTTCACAAGCTTGGTGATTTGGCTGGAGCAAAACAAATGTTTGAACAGGTGATTAGCGAATACCCTGATTCAAATTCAGCAGGTTTAGCTAAATCTCGTTTAGCAAATTTAAACTAGAAAAGTATGTTTTTTGGCGCTTTTGAACGATATTTGTTCGAAAACGCCTAAAATTAAATTTTTTGAAAAATTTGCTTGCACAGAATAATTAAATAAGTATTATACGCATCCGCAGACGGGGAATGACTTAAACACCTCGGCTGTAACAAGAAAGTGGGTCATTAGCTCAGTTGGTAGAGCAGTTGACTTTTAATCAATTGGTCGATGGTTCGAATCCATCATGACCCACCACTTTTTGTCCTGTTTGATGGGTCATTAGCTCAGTTGGTAGAGCAGTTGACTTTTAATCAATTGGTCGATGGTTCGAATCCATCATGACCCACCATCAGACAAAACATCCCATTGAAGTGGGTCATTAGCTCAGTTGGTAGAGCAGTTGACTTTTAATCAATTGGTCGATGGTTCGAATCCATCATGACCCACCACTTCAAAAAATCTCCCAATATTCTCAACTCATTTATTTTATTAGGATTTGTGATAGCGCTATTTCAGTGACTTTTAGCACTGTACTCTGTATAATTCCGCGCAGTTTTTTAACCTACGTATTTGAGATATGAATTCAGCTTTAGCCGTAAAACAAGACTATCCTTTTCCTGCCAAACCAGCGCCTTTGTCTGTCGATGAACAACAAGCATACAAGCAGCGTATTAAAAAATTATTAAAGGAAAAAGACGCCGTATTAGTTGCCCACTATTACACGGATCCTGAAATTCAAGCATTAGCGGAAGAAACGGGTGGCTGTGTTGCCGACTCGTTGGAAATGGCCCGTTTTGGTAATCAACACCCTGCCAAAACATTATTGGTTGCAGGCGTTAAGTTCATGGGTGAAACAGCAAAGATCTTGACCCCTGAAAAGACCGTTGTCATGCCGACACTAGAAGCAACCTGTTCTTTAGACTTAGGTTGCCCTATTGACCGTTTCTCGGAGTTTTGTGACGCACATCCGGACCATACGGTCGTGGTTTATGCGAATACTTCTGCTGCCGTTAAAGCGCGTGCAGACTGGGTGGTAACGTCAAGTATCGCGCTTGAGGTAGTTGATCACTTGGAAGCGGAAGGTAAGCCAATTATTTGGGGACCTGACCGTCACCTTGGAAGTTACATCAACAAACAAACTGGCGCTGATATGTTGTTATGGGACGGTGAATGTATCGTTCATGATGAATTTTCATCAAAAGCGTTGGCTGATCTTAAAAACGTTTACCCAGATGCCGCCGTTCTGGTTCATCCAGAATCACCAGCTTCGGTTGTTGAAATGGCTGATGCCGTAGGTTCAACATCACAATTGATCTCTGCATCAACCACAATGGAAAATGACACGTTTATCGTTGCAACCGATAAAGGCATTTTTTATAAAATGCAGCAGGCAAATCCTGATAAAAACTTTATAGAGGCACCTACAGCAGGTAATGGAGCAACTTGTAAGAGTTGTGCACATTGTCCTTGGATGGCAATGAACGGTTTGCAAGCGATAGAGAAGGCGTTGTTAGACAGCAATGGTCACGAAGTTTTTGTTGACGAAACTTTAGCGGCCGAGGCAATGAAGCCATTAACGCGCATGTTGTCGTTTGCTGCAGATAACAAAGTTAAAGTAAAAGTAAAAGGTAACGCTTAATAAGTAACATTACCTAAAGTCGCTGCAATATTGACCGCTTGTTTGAATTTTAAAGAAATTGTCTTGAGTTTGAACGTCGAATTATCTACTATTGCGCGGCTTTGAAAAAGCAATGCGGAGAGATGGCTGAGTGGCTGAAGGCGCACGCCTGGAAAGTGTGTTTAGGTTAACCCCTAACGAGGGTTCGAATCCCTCTCTCTCCGCCATCCAAATTCTTAGAACCGAGCGCAAGCTCGGTTTTTGCGTTTGGGGCTTCTTATTTTATTGTAAGAAAGTGTGTTATTAAATTGGGTACTGTAGATAATTCAAGAAATGATAGTTAGTGTGTACAGTAGTTGTTTGGAAGATGTAAGGATTACTTACTAGAGGAGAGGCAGGAAATCCAGTTTCCTAAGCCTCGAACCTGTTATGTGTTATTCAGTACATTGAAGGGGGGGGGTTATTGGTCATCGCATGGAAATGGAAACTTGATACAACCTTTTGTAGGAGTTGGTGTGCCATCGCCTGTTTTGTCTTTAGTAATTTTTATTGTACCTATGTTAATAGTATTAAACTCCTGAACAGGAGATGCAAAGGCGCTGCCACAGGCTAAAACTAAAAGTAAATTTGCAGTAAGTTTTTTCATAATTTTCTCGCTTTATTATTATATGTTGAAAATATCGAATCTATTAAAGTGTTGCGATATGTGGCCAATTTACTGAGTACAGAACTTTAAAAACTTACAAAAAACCGATGAAATATATATAAATTGCTGATAGGTTTTGTTTAACCGGGTATATGCCCACTTTTTGGACATCTGTTCTCCAATATGCAAGTAGTAAAGCTAAATAAAGAGATTTTATACAATCCTGAAGACGCCACATTTCGAAGTGCTTCAGACCCTAAAACCATCATAATAACACTAGATAATTTAGAAACCTGTGTTTTTAATGATCTCCTAAATGCTCATGGTCAACTTGTTACTTATGAAGCGTTGTTTGAACACTGGCAGGATAAAATTGTTACTGATGGTGTTCTGTCCCGAGTTATCTCGAGTATTCGGGGGAAACTGAAAAAACTGGGGCTTGCAGATACAAAAGTTACCAACGTTTCAAAAAAAGGTTACAAACTCGATGGTGAGTTGGAATGGCTAAGTTATGACACTGATCCGTCTTCTGACGTTAAACACATAAAAACGGTAAATGTCCTATACGCCGGGCTTTTTGTCATTGGAATTGTTGTTTTCATAACAGTTTTACTGCTCTTCATTTTTAAAAACTATGAGTCGTCAAAAGAAGACTTAGCATTCAAACATTTTAAATATGTATTATCCAATGCGGAAGAGAAGTATGGGTTAGCGGTCTCACCTTCAAACAGTCGAATTACCTACGCTTCAAGAAGTGAAAATAATTTGTGGGCGCAAACTCTTTATGACCTGAATTTTTCAGTAGGTATGACAATTACTGACGGGCTCAACCATGTGTTGGGCGGGCAATTTGTTGATGATAACCGATTGTTGATTTATTCACTTAATGACACGGAATGTACGATAAAAGAGGTATCTCTTGACTTTGAAAGTTTAAGTTTTGAATTAACTAATTTTACTGGATGTAATCGTGGGGGAGTCGGAATGCATTTAGCTCCTTGGAATGACAATGAAGTTTTTTATTTAGAATCTGTAAGTAGTACGATATCAGCTAACGTCTATAAGGCAAACCTACAGACTGGCCAATCTTCCCTTGTAGATATAGATACCCAAAACTTGGGTATGATATATGGGGTCTATGCAGAAGAAAACTGTAACCAGTTGGCAATTTTAAGTTCTTTTGAAAAGGAAGATAACAGAGTAAGTATCATAGATCTAGACAAGGCTGGCAGAGAAGTTTGGGCTCAAAATGTTCCTGAGACACTTCATTCTGTTTCATGGGATTGCAAACGACTCGTTTATAAGGATTCAGTTGGCTCTTTGTTTGTTCATCAGTTTGATGAGGGTGACTTATTACAAAGTACAAACATACCTGTTCTTGGCAATTATTATAATCCAGTTAAAATTTCCGATGGCATAGCATTGATTAAAGGAATCGAGCGAACGGCATCAATTACCATAGAGGATAATCAAGGCTATAGGAACCTTACTGAATCCAGTGTCGCCAAGCAAAAACTGCCACGTTATTGGGATGATTCTACAATATTGTATTGGTCAAATGAAAAGGGCCACTGGCAGTTAAATCAAGTAAACCTTAGCACTAGAAAAAGAACACTGATTTCGGAATTTATTGGCCACTCCGACATACGTAACTTTGTTGCAAGTCAGGAACAAAACCTTATAGCGGTTCAAACTAATGGTGTTATTAACATTCTGAAGTTAAGTGAGGGTTTGGACTATTTGGAACCAATTACGGAATTTGAAGGGATTAACCCTTATTTCTTTAGGAATCAAATTGTCTATGCCAGAAAAGATGAAAGTATCACGAACTTGTACATGAGAGATATTTCTACGGGAGATGAAAAGTTAATTGTAGCTGGAGGTCACTCCGCAATAGTTAAAAACGGTGAGTTGTATTTCGACTACTGGTCTAAGTTAGGGCTTTGGAAATACAACGAGAACGGCTCTCATGAGCTTCACTATGAAATTTCATTCGAGTTTTTGAGGTTCGTGGAAACAGATAATAACTTTATCGTAATTTCACTGACCGGTGACTATTACGAGTTGACCCCTGAAGGGCCGAAGAAGTTAACATTTTCTAAATTGAACTGGTTAAGAGAAGTACGTAATGGCACTTCGCTTGGGGTGGCACATGTACCTGAAACTACTTCGGTATTCTTTGCTAAGTGGCGCCAATAGGCGCCACTGTGGTTTAGGAACTTACTGCTAACTTAATGTTAACGAGGGGCTTTCGTCCGGTTTATCATCTGGATTTGATTGCGGGTTCTGATCCTGCTCTTCCAGTTCGTCAATTTCATTGTATTGGAACTTCTCTGGTGTTGGGATGTTCATTAAGATTTCTTTAAACGTTTCTTTAACCATCTTGGCAATGATCTCGTCTCCTAAAACCACGCCTTCATTATTAATATGAGAAACCTTGTTGTGTAGGCTATTTACCGCCTGTTTAATTAACCAAATCTCAGACTGACTTACTAACCCGACATTATAAAGCGTTACCGTGGACTCGATTTGCTCTGTGATGGCGTTCATATATGGTGATAGGTAAACCCAACCTTCGTTTTTAACCAATGACTGACATACATAAATTTCGTGATGGATACCGTGCAGGTACTTGGCGATGTACTTTTTGTCACGGTCATTACGACATTTGATATTTATTTCTTTGTCTTGCTCCAATTCCTTTTTCCAGTTATCTAGCATATTGAACAAACGTGTTTCGTGGGGCAGCTTGTTGTCAAAGTTTATAATGTCGACATAAAGGTTAATTTTTGTATTCAGAAACTCGTCTGCTTGTTCAACCAGATTTATCAAACCTTTAGCATTGGATTCTAATTCAAAGCTGCGTTTTGAGTGCAGAAGTAATTCTGCTTGGGCATGCGCAGACTGTTTCTGTGCTTCGGCGCTGCTATGCAATTCTGCTCGAGTTAAACGAAGTTGATTGATTTGAAAACGGATGGAAGAAAGTAGCAATATAATGCAGAAACCCAGCATGATCGGCGTTAACCAACCACCAAAAAACTGACCTATTTGGCCAATTTCGGAAGGGGCTACTTGTCCAAATTCGAAAAATGTAAAAGTTACCGCGCCAATGGCAAGCGGCAATAAAAGGCCCACATAGACCATTAATTTTTTGAATATTCTTTCGTCAACGGTGATATTTGTACCGTTGTCTGCATTTTTGTCAGTCATTATTCGCTCTAAAGAGTGTTGTATTTAACCTGCGCTAAATTATTGCTTTGCGTAGGCGATGTTATTTTTGTGGACATAAAGTACTGTTTTTGGCTCCATTGTTCAATTTTGTGGGCCAAATAATTGTACGAACAAATGAGAGAAGTGCGATTTGTGAATAATTAAGAGAATGCCAATTTTTGGCTACACGTATAATCGTGCAGCCCGTATTGCTGATGATTATTGGGCGTTATGCTCAATTGCTTGCTGTTGCATGCGCTCTACCCACATTGCTGTTGCGCCACATATGGCTACTGGCATAACGATCATGTTGATAATCGGCATCATGGTGAAAATAGAAACAGCGCTGCCAAATCCAAAACAAGCACTTCGGTTTTGGCGCAAAATATGACGCATGAAATCGAAGTTGTATTTATTGTTATCAAAAGCGTAATCGCAATACTGTACGGCGAGCACCCAGGCTATGAACAAAAACCAAATGATCTGACCAACAATCGGGAAAAACCAACCGATTAATAAAAAACCAATGAAACGAGGTATAAAGTACAAGAGTTTTTTCCATTCTCGTATCAAAGTGTGGGGGATCGCTTTTATGAGTGCCAGCATACTATCTTGCTGCGGAGTTTGGCCTGAGAGGTGTTGCTCGACTTTTTCAGCAAGTACGCCATTAAATGGCGCGGCCAGCCAGTTTGCCACTGAGCTGAACAATAAACTGAATACCAATAAGATGATGACAAGGGCTAGAGGAAACAAAATAAACTCAATCCAGCTTAACCAGGTTGGAATTTGACTTCTGACCCACTCAACTTGTGCGTCAATTTGTCCTATGAGATAAAAAAATGCCGCTCCGAATAAGAGCAGATTGATCATAAGTGGGACGAATACAAACCGTTTAAGCCCCTTTTTTCTGATAAGTGAAAAACCGTGAAAGAAATAACGAACTCCGTCGCCTGCGTTCATAATTTTAGTAATACCCAATCCTAGATTAATTGAGTTGTCAGTATAAATGGCAAGGAAGTGAACGCAATAGTGTAACTGTTACAAAGTGCGTCATTATCTGCTAGAGTGACGTGTTTCTAATTTTATGCCCTTAATAATAACAATAACTGCCTTTCATGCGCCTTAAACAAATTAAACTGGCTGGTTTTAAATCGTTTGTTGATGCAACCACAGTTCCTTTTCCTGCACAGATGACCGCAATTGTCGGCCCGAATGGGTGTGGCAAGTCTAATGTCATCGACGCGGTGCGATGGGTGTTAGGTGAGAGTTCTGCCAAGAATCTGCGTGGTGACTCAATGACAGACGTTATCTTTAACGGTTCAAGCAGCAGAAAGCCAGTGTCAGTCGCCAGTGTTGAGTTGGTATTTGATAATGCCGAAGGCCGATTACAAGGGAGTATGGCGGACAGAACGGAGATTTCAGTTAAGCGCCAGGTGACCAAGGACGCTCAGTCGAGTTATTTTTTAAATGGCTCTAAATGTCGCCGGCGAGACATAACCGATATTTTCCTTGGCACCGGTTTGGGACCCAGAAGTTACGCTATCATCGAACAGGGGATGATCTCCCGTCTTATTGAGTCAAAACCGCAAGAGCTTAGAATATTCATCGAAGAAGCCGCAGGCATTTCCAAATACAAAGAAAGACGTCGAGAGACGGAAAACAGAATTAAACACACCAGAGATAACCTTGAACGTTTGGAAGATGTGATTGAGGAGTTATCTACTCAGCTCGAAAAACTCAAACGACAAGCTGCAACGGCTAGACGATACAAGGAGCTTAAAGCAAAGGAAAGGACCTTAAAGGCTGAGCTTTATGCGCTCAAGTGGCACAAGTATAACGAACAACTCAACGTGCATGAAAAAGACCGCTTGTTAAAAGAGGCTGAGTTAGAGTCGTTTATTGCACAGCAACGAGGTGGCGAGTTAGGGATATTACAGTTAAAAGAGCAGCAACAGGGCTTGTCAGACAAAGTTCAGGATTGTCAGCAAAAGAGCTTCCAAATTAGTAACCAGATCACCAAAGTCGAGCAACAAATACTGTTTGCTAATGAAACAAAATCTCGTCAGCACGAAGATGCCTCGCAATTGCAAGAAACTATAGCGGAAGCAAAAGAACATCTGGAGTTTGAGCAGGCCAAATTGCTCGAACTTGAAGAAGAGATTGAGGCATTGAGCCCAGAGCAAGAAATCTTGGATGAACAACATGAGATTAGCTCGGAGCAGTTGCTAGAAGCTGAACTAGCATTTGAGCAGTGGCAAAATCAATGGCAGAACGAGCAAAAAACGGCAGCTAACGCTCAGCAGTCTTCGCAAGTGGTTCAAACCAAACTGCAAAGCTTGGAAGTTCAGATATCCCGAATGCAACAACGCATTTTTGATCTTAGTCGAGAAACGTCAGATCTATCTGATGAGCAAATGGTAAGGCAAATAGAAAATTTGCAACAAGAACAGGTTAAGTTAAATGAACAGCATCAATTATTGTCAATCGATGTAAAGGAAACGGAAACAAAACTAAAAACGGCAACTGAGCTATTGAATCTGCAGGAGCAAGAAGTTCAGAGTTTAACCACGCAATATCAGATAATTCAATCTAACATTAAGAACCTGCAAGACATGCAAGCCGACTATGAACGTCAGGTTCAAGCTAACGTATTAGAAACAGCGCAGCAGTTTGACGTGCTTGGTAGTGTTTTGTCTCAACTTAAGGTGGATGAGGAGTGGCAACACGCAGTGGAGGTGCTGCTGACTCATATGGGGCAACCAGTTCTGCTTAGCGAGTTACCGTCAGAGCAGATTAATGGCCAGTTTGTCTGCGCAACCGAAGTTGAAGCGAAGGTGGGGTCGATTGCAGAGAAAATTCAATCTGGTTATTTCCCGTCCTGGTTTAATCATGTGGCGATCCAAACAAACGAAAATACGACCGCCAAGCTTGATGAAAGCAGTTGGATTGGCAGTCTCAATCAGCAAGGTGAGTGGTTGGGAAGTAACTGGCAAAGCGTTGGTGGTGTTAATAGTTCTGAAGTCGGCACTGTTTTCAAGCGTATTCAACAGCTCGAGCAGTTAAAAACCGAGCAATCCGTATTTGAAGTTAAATTAGCTGACTCTGAACAAAAGCTCGCGACAATTAAACTTGAACGGGAAGCTTGTGAAAACCGGAACAAGCAGGTGGTTAATGAATTTAGCCAGATAAATCAAGCCAAACAAGAGAATGAGTTATCGCTCAAATTATTACTTCAGCAACACGAGCAGAACCAATTGTTAGTTAAAAAGTTGCAAGTTGAATCTGAGTCTTTGCAGGAACAGATTGAGTTGGAACAAGAGCAGGTTTACGTTCTTCAAGAAGAGCTAGAACTGGTCAATGAAGAGAGTTTGCAATTTGAATCGCGTTTGATTGAACTTGAAGAGCAAAAAGAAACTCTGGCCGCTCAACTTACGTCAGCGAAACAACAAGTTGAAGAGTTTAAGAATAGACGGCATCAATTAGCCTTAAAGTCACAAAGTGTCAATGCTCAGTTTGAATCGGTGCAGCAAAACGTAAAACGTGGTGAACATCATATCTCGACATTGGAGCAAAAGTTATCAAATGTGCAGTCACAATTGTCGACAGGTGAAGACCCAACAGTAGAGTTACAAGCGCAATTAGAGCAACTATTAGAAGACAAATTAGTAATAGAAGGCGAATTTTCAGAATTAAACATTGAATTGGCTGAAGTCTCTGAGCGATTAAAGGAACTTGAACAAGGTCAGTCGGGTGTGTTGTCCAAGATGGATAAGATGCGTAATGAAATCGCCAGCATAAAGTTGGACTCGGAAGGGGCAAGAGTTCGAGCACAAAACATGCTCGAAACTATCAATGAGCTAGATGTGCCGCTCAAGTCTATTTTGGAATCCATGTCAGGTGAAGCCGAAGAAAATGAGTGGGCCGAGCGGCTTGAAAAAACGAGTAACAGTATCAACCGATTGGGCGCAATAAACTTAACTGCGATTGAAGAATACGATATTCAGTCGGAACGTAAAGGATACTTGGATGAGCAATATCACGATCTGACTTCAGCCCTTGATACGCTTGAAAGTGCGATTAGAAAGATAGATAGAGAGTCGCGCGCCAAATTTAAGCAAACCTATGAGCAGGTGAATGCTGACTTACAACACTTGTTCCCTAAAGTGTTTGGTGGTGGCGCAGCCTACCTGGAATTAACCGCGGATGACTTATTGGAAACCGGTGTGACCATAATGGCCAGACCGCCGGGTAAGAAAAACTCGACAATTCATCTTCTTAGTGGTGGCGAAAAAGCGTTGACCGCATTATCATTGGTTTTTTCTATTTTCAGACTAAATCCAGCCCCATTTTGTATGTTGGATGAAGTTGATGCGCCGCTGGATGATGCAAACGTTGGCCGTTTCTGTAACCTCGTTAAAGAAATGTCATCCACCGTACAATTTATTTATATTAGTCATAACAAAGTCGCAATGGAAATGGCTACCCATTTGACCGGTGTAACCATGCAGGAACCCGGAGTTTCACGTTTGGTTGCAGTGGATATTCAGGAAGCGGTTAACATGGCGGAAGCGTCTTAGAGTAAAGGTATTATTGAGACATGGCAGAAGAGTTAAGGTTAGCACTTATATTATTAGGTTCTCTGGCGATAGGTGCCGTTATCTTGCACGGTATTTGGACCGTCAGAAAGACCGTTAATGAAGAACGTGCACAAAGCCAAAACGAAAAAAAACAAGAACCAGAAGAGCTGGTCGAAGAAGATTTGGAAGCCCAAACGTTAAAGTTAAAGCAAATGGAAATGGACTTTAATGTATTGCAAAAAGAAGCATCTGGAAAACCAGATGAAGGCTTGCCCGTTGTGGATGTTGATGTGGACTCTATATACGACACAACATCTAATGCAGCGGAAAGTAAAGATGAAGAGTCGAACATTGAAATGATTCCGAATGAAGTCGAATCAGAGCAAACTGTTGACGTACCTCATGATAGCCACCGTGATTACGAGCCACAAGAAGTCGACTTTGGTAATTTTAGTGCTATTAGTCATGATGATATCGATGATGTAGAAGTGACACTGGAATCGACTGAAACAGAAAAAGTCGACTCAACCCCTGCCGAACCGATTAATCAAGAAGTTTTGATGTTGTTTGTTGATAAAGAGCAGGGAGCACCAATTGAAGGGGCAAAATTATTACCTATTTTACTAACCTTAGGGTTTAAATTTGGTGAGATGGACTTTTTCCACCGTCACCAGGACAATTCTGGAAAAGGCGACATATTATTCAGTTTGGCGAACATGTATAACCCAGGCACATTTGATATCGACAACATGGAACAGATGTCTACGCGTGGTTTAACAATTTTCATGACGTTACCTAACGCGGCAGAGCCTTTACAGACATTCAATATGATGCATAACGCAGCCAAAAAAATTGCGGATGAGTTCGTTGCGCAGGTATTGGACCATAAACGACAACCTATTGATGTTGCTATCGTTAGAGGTTATGTCGAGAAAATTCGTAAGTTCCAGAGCTAAAGTTAATATTTTGCCAGCATAGGCAAAAGTAAATATTGAGGGAAAGCAGCTTCGGCTGCTTTTTTCGTTAAGTTCCAGTCTATTTAGCAGATGATATTAAGCCATTCCGATTATGAGGGCCGTTAAAGCACCAACAACTGTAAAACAAATATACGAAGATTACGTTTGGGCTGGTTGTGTTTTTGCCGTATAATCTCGCCCGCGTTTTTTACCAACGCTAGTTATAAGTTGCTTAGAACGGACTCGGTTGGCTCCCTCAAAATGGATACCCGCTTTTCGTTTCTAATCAATTGAAGTTTACATCGATTAATAATTTAGAGACGAATTAATGAAAAAATTGCTTCCTGTTCTTACCTGTTTAGCCTTAACCGCATGTGGTGGCGGTAGTGACTCTTCGGACACAGCACCAGTTAAGGTGGAACCACAAGCCAAAACAGAAAGAAATGTAGCTGCTAAATTGAATGGCGCAACTATCATTGCCAGCTTTGACTCGGCAGGAGCTGAGTATGTGATTGATGGTGATAACGGCGAAAGCACTTACTGGTCTGCAAATGAGACTGGCGATAACTTCAGAATCGATTTTGGTGAAGTTGTATCGCTTTCTGCCATTACGATTTATACAAATGATTTATCTTTTTCTACTGCTAATCCTTCAAAAATTGTAGAAGTATCAAAAGACGGCACAAGTTGGATGAGTACGAGTAATATTGTTGGTGGTGATATTCCATGCCTGAATTCCACTACAGGAAGCGGCAAAATGTTCTGTGAGTTTGCGGCAAGCGAAGATATTCAATTCCTTAGAGTTACAATAACCGCTGAGACCAACCCTGAATTGATAAAGATTTATGAAATAAACGCGACTGGAGTTTGAGCAGTCTATTGGCCCCTGCATACTTTGTGTGCTGGGGCATGATGATATTCAGATACCAATAGCTGAAACAAAGTGGGGCTCGGAATTAAGCTTTAATGCCTTTCCCTAAAGAGCCACCACTTTGTTTTTTGCCATAGGCATCATAAGTGGTATTTTTGCTGCCGCCAATCAATAGCCTTTTTACTTCATCAATTGCGACTTGATTCTGAGTTGCCGATAAGTAAACCACTTCGTTTTTAGTTTGACACTCAACTAAAAGTGAAGATATGTCTTCTTTTATTTCGGTGAGATCTGAATGTTGAGAGATGAACTGGATCTGAGCTTCGCCCGAGCATTGGGCATCAACTTGTTTAATTGATTTTAAAAGTTGCTCTTTTTTTGCAGAAACGGCAAGTAGTGCTTCTCCATTTCTATCTTTAACTGCTTTTAGCTCTTCATCCAGTAAAACCTGCATGTTTTGCAGGTTTTTGATCTGCTGGAATAAAACTTGTTTAATGGCATTAAATATTTCTGTGTCGTGTTCCATAATTATAAATCAAATTCAAAGGCGGCGAGCTTAGACGCCAGTTTGTCGTAGTCTATTTTATAATTTCCTTCAGAAATGGCCTTTTTAATATCTTCGACTTTTTTACGGTCAAAACCTTCTGAATCAGAAATTTTCTTTTGAAGCTCTTTCAACTGTTTGGCCTGTGGCGTTAACGCTACAGAATCTTTTTCAGCGGCCTTAGCGCCACTTGTTTGTACGTTAGATTGCTGTACTGAATCCTGTTTAGCTTGTTGTAACTGTTTACTGTTCGCTTGATAGAGATTGCTCGCTGCAACTCCATCATTTTTAATGTTGTTTACCATGACTACACCCACAAAAATATTTTCTCATCATTGCTATCGGCGGCACATAAGTAAACTTTAACATTATTTTATAAATTTACGTATATTTGTCTTAACTCGCCGATAACACCTTTTACAATGCGCTCGGAAGAGTTATTTTTAACTTTGATGGACTCGCCAAAGGAGCCGTTTTCAATCGCAGTGCCGGAGGTTTTTATCATCATATTGGTAGACTTAGCGATAATGGCAACATCATCACCTTTACAGACTAAACATACGTCCATATTTCCAATTTGGTAGCCTCTAGGGATATTTCGCATGGCACGGCCACCGTTTATGGTTTTGTTTGAGCTAGTTCCAGAAGATTTCACGCGGCTTTTTTCAACAAGCCTAATTGCGACTTTACTATCATCTATCACTTCACCTTTCACTATATGTTCCGTGGTGACTAGCGCTTCGACATATTCGCTTACTTTTACTTGTACGAATAACTTCCAAGGCGCCAATTCTGCTTCGCAAGTAACTTTGACGGGAAATTGACGGGTGTAACTGCGCTTTTTGGCGAGCGAAAAGTTCAAAGGTATCGGGCAAGATTTAACACGAACTCTACTGTCCATCGGCAAGGCTTTAACATGGATGTTTTCATTATTTTCAGGGTTAAGTTGTTGAACTACATACTCTGTTGCTTCACTCAATAGCTTTTGTTGAGCTAAAGAATTGAAACTTGCAGCCGATACGTGGGAGGCGTGAAATATGACGAGTACGGACGCCATTAAAACAAACGGGAATTTTTTCAACATAATCATCGCCTTTTTACTATGCTTTATCATATAGTTATGTAGCCAGTTGTTCGTTACGATGTCTTATCGTCAAAATGCTGGCATTAATTTAGAGTTATCTGATATGTATACTTAGTTAAATACTTTAATTACAAAGAGTTAACCTTGCTTTTTATAAGGGCAGTCATCTAAAGATGCTTGTACCTGAAGTAGTAAAAGCAATTATCATTCCTATTTTTATGGAGAAGATTTATGGCGGGTATTCTTGACTCGGTAAATCAAAGAACCCAACTGGTTGGTCAAAACAGACTTGAATTATTACTTTTTAAATTAAATGGCAGACAACGTTATGGCATTAACGTGTTTAAAGTTAGAGAAGTACTGCAATGCCCACCGTTAACCGCTATGCCGAAATTGAACCCATTTGTTAAAGGGATTGCACATATTCGTGGGCAAACTATTTCAGTGATTGACATGAGTCTCGCGACTGGCGGACGGCCAATTAAAAATCTGGATGATTGTTTTATCATTATTACTGAATATAACAGAACGATACAGGGCTTTTTGGTTGACTCGGTTGAGAGAATTGTCAATTTAAACTGGGAATCGGTCATGCCACCACCAAAAGGGTCAGGTAAATATAATTATCTGACTGCTGTCACCGAAATTGACAAAGAGTTGGTGGAAATACTCGATGTCGAAAAAGTATTAGAAGAGATTGCACCTTCTAGTACTCGAGTGAGTGAAGGAGTTGTGTCCGATAGCGAGATTAAAGAAGATCTTGGTGAAAGGATTATCCTTATTGCAGATGACTCGTCAGTTGCACGTAATCAGGTTAAAAGGGCACTTGAAGGCGTTGGCTTACCGATTGAAGCTAAAAAGAATGGTAAAGAAGCACTGGATTTTCTAATCGAGCTTTCTGAGTCATGTGATCGTTCGGTAACGGAACGTATTGGTTTGCTAATATCTGATGTAGAGATGCCTGAAATGGACGGTTATACATTAACGGCGGAGGTGAAATCTCGACCTAAACTAGCTGATCTGCATGTAATACTGCACACCTCATTAAGTGGTGTGTTTAATCACGCTATGGTTGAAAAAGTAGGCGCTGATGATTTTATTGCTAAGTTCAACCCAGATGAGTTGGCGGGCGCTGTGCAAAAATGGTTGCATCACGATTAGTTGTAGTTTCTTTTATATAGAGAGAGTTTAGTGAGTAACAAATCTTTAGGCGACAACGACTATAAAACGTTTTGTCAGTTTCTGGAACAACAATGCGGCATCGTATTGGGTGACAGTAAGATGTATCTGGTAAAGAGTCGCCTTTCACCTCTGATGGCAAGATTCAATGTTGAGTCTTTGCCTGACCTAGTTAATAGAACACTAAAACCGACGGAGCGGCAACTTCGCTCCGCCGTCATCGACGCGATGACTACAAATGAAACCTTGTGGTTCCGAGATACTTATCCCTATGAATTGCTGAAAAATAGACTTTTACCGGAATTAGATAAAGGTCGTCCGGTAAAAATTTGGTCCGCGGCGAGTTCTTCTGGGCAGGAACCATATTCTATTGCAATGACAATTGACGAATATAAGAATCAACCAAGTGTAAATAGTCGTAGTATGTTTTCGGTCATAGGTACTGATATTTCCAATACCATGTTGGACATATGCAAAAACGCCGAATACGATAGTTTAGCTTTATCAAGAGGGTTATCTGCGGATAGAAAACGCAAATATTTTGAAGATAGCGGAAATGGAATGATGCAGGTTAAGGCAGATATTCGCCGCACGGTTAATTTTCGTCATCTAAATTTGTTGGATAGTTATCAGTTGTTGGGCAAATTCGATATTATTTTCTGTCGAAATGTTTTGATTTATTTCTCTCCAGAGATAAAGTCTCAAATTATCAACAAGTTCGCTACACAACTTAACCCCAATGGTTATTTGATTCTTGGTGCATCTGAATCCATGAGTGGCTTGAGTGATCAATTTGATATGATTCGTTGCAGCCCAGGTATTGTTTACCAAAAAAAATAGTGTCAAAAAATTAACTCTGATAATTTTTAACTCTTCAGAGTTTCACCCTATAAAGCATAAGTCATTAAATATCATTGGTTTATGCTTTCTTCTAACCAGTTTTTATTTAATTTAAACGTCAATGCTCTTCTTGGCCTCCATTTTGCATTTTATTCCACAACGAGTTTCCTTTGAACAATTGCGTGTGGAGTTGTTATGGCAGTTAGTCTTGATAAAGCACTTGGTATTCACCAGCACGCTCTCTTGGTGCGATCCGAAAGAGCTGAAGTCATCGCCAGTAATATAGCGAATGCAGACACCCCAGGATATAAAGCAAAAGATCTGGATTTTGCGGATGCTTTGGCCAACGCACAAAAAAATCAAAGTTATAAGATGTCGAAAACCAACGACAAACACTTTGATTTATCCTTTGATATAGATACCAGCAACAAATACCGCAATCCTATGCAACCTGATACGGGCGATGGCAATAGTGTCGATGTTCAAGTAGAACGAAATATGTTTATGCAGAACTCCATGGAATACCAAGCGAGTTTGCAATTCTTAAATGGAAAAATTAAAGCTATGAAAAAAGCACTTAGCGGAGGTCAATAACCATGAGTTTATATAATGTTTTTGACGTATCGGGTTCGGGCATGAGCGCTCAGTCGGTACGACTAAATACCACCGCCAGTAATATTGCCAATGCCAATTCTGTATCTAGCAGCATAGATGAAACATACAGAGCCAGGCATCCTGTTTTTTCCGCAGAAATGACAAAAGCCATGTCTGATCAGGCAAGAGGCGTTAACGTCTTGGGCATTGTTGAGAGTGACGCGCCACTGAATATCGAACATAACCCTAATCATCCGATGGCTGACAAGGATGGTTATGTATACAAACCTAATGTGAATGTTGTTGAAGAGATGGCGAACATGATTTCCGCTTCTCGTTCATACGAAACAAACGTACAAGTCGCTGATGCAGCAAAACAAATGTTAAGTAAAACTTTATTGATGGGTCAACGATAGGGTAGCTGATTATGATAGATAAAACGACGTCCAACCCAGCCGTTGACAACCTGCGTTGGCAGGAAGAGAGCATAGTCACGACAGAAGTTAACGGCCAAATGGGGCAAGAAGACTTCTACGCCTTGCTAACAACTCAGTTGTCAATGCAGGATCCGATGAATCCGACTTCGAATGAGGACATGATTGCGCAAATGACGCAATTCACAATGGCCGACGGAATTACTGCGTTAGGTGATAAAATGGACCAACTTACAGCATCTATGACATCCAACCAAGCATTAGAAGCTTCCTCTTTAGTAGGGCGAAACGTCCTTTTAAATAGCCCAGCAGCATATAATGATGGTAATGGCATTGAAGGCCAAATTCCAATTCCGACCAGTACGCAAAATGTTCTAGTAGAAGTTAAAGCGTCAAATGGCCAGTCCGTGATTCTTCCTTACGGTAACCAATCTTCCGGCATGATGGATTTTTCATGGGACGGCAAAGATGCAAGCGGCAATCAAATGCCGCCCGGGCAATATCAAATTAGTGTGACAGGATTACCAGCTGGTGCTACAGAAGCTGAGAGTCTGTCTGTATTGAGTTATGGCAACGTGAGTTCCGTTACACTTGGACAGAATGGCACAGGTCTTGAATTAAATATTCAAGGAATGGGTTCAATCAAACTAGCTGACATATTAGCGGTCGGCGAATAAAAAATCTAAAGGTTTGTATTGGCAAACCCATGTATCAAATTGAAGCTCTGACTGTTAGAGCAAAGCGAGTTAAATAGGAGAATCCTATGTCTTTTAATATTGCATTAAGTGGCTTGAAAGCCGCTCAAAAAGACCTAGATGTAACGGCAAACAACATAGCAAACGTAAACACTTACGGTTTTAAAGAATCCCGAGCTGAGTTTGCCGATGTATTTTCGTCGTCAATATTTGCGAACTCACGTACTGCCAACGGTGAAGGTGTTTTAATCAACGATGTTGCTCAGCAGTTCAACCAAGGTAGTTTGTTGTTTACATCGAACTCGCTAGATATGGCGGTTTCAGGTGGTGGTTTTTTTGCAATGACGAATGATCTGTTGAGCCGTGATATTACCTATACACGTTCAGGTGCATTTAAGTTAGATGCCGATAACTATATTGTTAACTCCAACGGCAACTATTTGCAGGGCTTTCCGGTTAACGAAGACGGCTCAGTAAAGTCAGTAAGTTTGAGTACAACAAACCCTATTCAGATCCCTGATACCGCTGGTGCGCCACAACAAACTGCTGCAATTGATATGTCCTTTAACCTGGACAGTAACGAAACGGCACTTGATCCAACTCAATTTGATCCATCTGACACAACAACTTATACATCTTCTACATCCACTGTAATTTATGACTCTTTAGGTAATAGTCGTATCGCTTCAATTTATTATGTTAAAGCTAATACGCCAACGGTTGTAGATGGTAATGCAGTATTAGATGCAACGTCTGCAACTGATGGTTTTGTTGGTGGTTTAGCCGCGGTTCCTGCTGCACAGCAAAATAACGCCAATACCTGGATAATGTATGCAACAGTTACGGATGAAGCTGGTAATACCTTGCCTGTAGACTTACAGAATAACAATGCCTTAGGTACAACGGGTGTAGAATTTGAGTCACGCTCTGGTCAGCGCGGAATGTTATTGCAGTTCGACTCTGCCGGTGCTGCGGTAGCGGCAACATTCCCTAATCCGCAAATGGAACGTTTAGGTTTAACAACTGCTGCAACATCAATAGTTCCGGCTCCAGTTGCACCACATGACGGTGCAAACGCCATCACAAATGGTGCGGATCCCGACCAGTTAATTGACATAAACATGAGCGGTCTTTCTCAGTTCTCATCTCCATTTGAAGTATCTGCATTAAGTCAGGATGGTAAAACGGTTGGTCGATTGACAGGTGTAACAATTGGTACTGACGGTTTAATTGAAGCTAAGTATTCCAATGGTGACTCAGTTCCGGTTACCAAAATTATGTTAGCTCGATTTGCCAATGAGCAAGGTTTGACTCAGATAGGTAATACGTCTTGGACAGAAAGCCAAACTTCAGGACAGCCTTTAGCCGGTGAGGCTGATTCGGGGACATTTGGCCAGATCCGTTCTGGTACCTTGGAGCAATCAAACACTAACTTGACGACAGAGTTGGTTGATCTGATCACCGCTCAACGGAACTATCAAGCGAACTCTCGTGCACTAGAGGTTAACTCTACAATCACACAGGCCATACTACAGTTACGATAATCTCTCCTAGCAGTGAGAAATATTTTGAGCCAGCAGTAATGTTGGCTTTTTTTATGCCCTTGATATTTGCTCAAACGACAAAAGCTCAAAGGGTGAAATTCTAAATTTGACCTAAAATTAATCAGTTAGTTAATGAAGTGCATTAAGGCTTCTGGTAAGATCTCGCGCTTTTAAAATTCGGGCGGAGTTTAGTAACGAATACCGCCAAAACTTTACGTGGAGTAGTCATGTTTAATCTGATCACTAAAAGTGATTCGAATGTCAAAAATGACGTGTTATCAGGTATAACGGTTGCACTGGCATTAGTTCCAGAGGCTGTTGCATTTGCTTTTGTTGCTGGTGTAGATCCTATGGTTGGCTTATACGCAGCCTTTATGATGGGATTGATCACATCTGCAATTGGTGGTCGACCAGGCATGATTTCTGGTGCGACGGGTGCCATGGCCGTAGTAATGGTCGCTCTTGTTGCACAATATGGAGTGCAATACTTATTTGCTGCAGTCATATTGGCGGGGGTATTACAGATCCTTGCTGGTATATTTAAGCTCGGTAAGTTCATTCGTTTAGTGCCTTACCCAGTAATGTTAGGCTTCGTAAATGGCCTAGCGATAGTGATTTTCTTGGCACAAATGGGTCAGTTCAAAATATTAGATGCCATGGGTGTGCATCAATGGATGGAAGGACCTCAGCTGTATCTGATGTTAGGTTTAGTTGCTGTGACCATGGCGATCATTCATTTCTTACCTAAAATCACCACAGCTGTGCCGGCGTCTTTGGTTGCTATTTTAACAGTGACGGGCGCAGTGCATGGCTTGGATTTAGAAGCGCGTACGGTTATTGATTTTGTTCGAGATATGCTGCCAGAAGCGGAAAAAGCTTCCGCGACGTTAGCCGGTGAACTGCCGTCTTTTGCGATCCCTATGGTGCCGTTCACGTTAGAAACTTTATACATTATCTTACCAACTTCTATTATTTTGATGTTGGTTGGTTTAATTGAGTCTCTTTTAACCTTAAGCCTTATTGATGAACTAACAGACACACGTGGCCGTGGTAATAAAGAATGTATTGGTCAAGGTGTTGCTAACACTGTGAATGGATTCTTCGGTGGCATGGGTGGTTGCGCCATGATTGGTCAGTCTATGATTAACATTAACTCAGGTGGTCGTGGTCGTTTATCGGGCATTACTGCTGCTGTTGTATTGTTAGCCTTCATTCTTTTCCTGGCTCCTTGGATTGAACTTATTCCTCTTGCTGCACTGGTTGGTGTAATGTTTATGGTGGTATTAGGCACGTTTGAATGGGCCTCGTTCAAGATACTTCGTGGTGCAAACAAAGAAGATGCCTTTGTTCTTGTTCTGGTGACTGGCGTAACCGTCATTGCGGACTTAGCTATAGCTGTTGTGGTAGGTGTTATTGTATCTGCACTTGTGTTTGCCTGGAAACACGCATCACACATTTTTGCTCGCACTCATATTGATGATGAAGGCTGGAAAGTTTATGAACTGGAAGGGCCTTTATTCTTTGGATCTGTAGGGCATTTCCGTGATTTGTTTAATGTTGATAATGATCCTGAAGATGTGGTAATTGAATTTAAAAACTCGCGAATCTGGGATAGTTCTGGTTTAGATGCCATCGATGGCCTTGCTTCTAAATATGAAGCGGCTGGCAAAAAGCTGCATATCCGCCACATCAGTCCTGAATGTCGGGATTTGTTAGCGAATGCTCAGAAATTTGTTGAAATGAATATCAACGAAGATCCTCGTTACCATGTGGCGAGTGACAAGTTAGCTTAAGTCGATAATTAGGCTCAATAAAAGTTGGGCCTTTCAATTGAAACAGGCAATAAAAAAGGTGACCTCAGTGTCACCTTTTTTATATTTAAATTCAGTTGATTAGGCTTTAGAAGCAACCCACTGATCAACCAAATCTTCAAGTACGTTTAATGGTACTGCGCCGTTTTTCAGCACTACGTCGTGGAACTCAGGAAGATTAAACTTGCTGCCAAGTTTCTTTTTCGCGGCTTCACGAAGTTCAACAATCTTCAACATACCAATTTTGTATGCCGTTGCTTGTGAAGGCATAACGACGTGACGTTCTACCATCTTAACTGCATCTGGTTTTGGGTTTGGCGTATTTTTCACGTAGTAGTCGATGCCTTGCTCACGAGTCCATTTTTTGGCATGGATACCCGTGTCCACAACTAAACGACAAGCTCGCCATAATTCCATCGCCAAACGTCCGAAGTCTGAATAAGGGTTTTCATACAGGCCGATTTCTTTCGGAATTAGCTCTGAATACAGTCCCCAACCCTCAATGTATGCGGTATAACGACCAAATTTACGGAATTTAGGAATGCCTTCTAGCTCTTGTCCAATAGCGATTTGCATGTGGTGACCTGGAATACCTTCGTGGTAGGCCAATGCTTCCATTTGGTAGGTAGGCATATCACTCATACGATATAGGTTGGCGTAATAAGTACCTGGACGTGAGCCATCTGGCGCTGGTTGTTGGTAGAAGGCTTTACCGGCTGATTTTTCACGGAATGCTTCAACCCGCTTAACAATCATGTCGGCCTTTGGTTTGATGATGAATAGCTCATCAAGGCGAGATTTCATGTTGTCGATGAGTGCTGTTGCTTCGTCTAAATAACGTTTTTTGCCTTCAGGCGTTTCGTCATAGAAGAATTGCTTGTCATGACGCATGAACTCGAAGAATGCAGGCAAGTCACCTTTGAAATTGACTTTTTTCATGATGTCGCGCATTTCGCCATGAATACGAGCAACTTCAGACAGGCCAATTTCATGGATTTCGTTTGCCGTTAAAGCAGTCGTTGTTGTGTTCTTAAGGGCATTGTTAAAGAAGGCTTCACCTTCAGGAAACTTCCAAGCACCGTCTTTTGTATCGGCACGGCGTTCAAGCGCTTCTAAGTTTGCCACCAAGCTTTGGTATGCTGGCTTAAATTTCTTAACTAATGCTTTTTTAGCTTGTTTTATCAGACGGTCTTTTTCGTCTTGAGAAACATCTAATTTTGCAACTTTACGTTTAATGTCGGCATAAAGAGTGCTGTCTTCACCTTTGTCAAAAGGCGCGCCTTTGATTAGATTTTTACTGTCTGAAATAACATAAGGGTAAACAAACTTAGGTGCAATGATTCCCATATCTGCACGTTTGTTTAAGCCTTTTTCTAGTTCCGCTAATAACTCAGGTACACCGTTTAAACGACTGATGTAGGCTTCGGCATCTGACACGCTGCCGATTTGATGCTGGTTAATAAGTAGGGAAGGAACCATGGAGTGCAAACCAAACATCTGGTTTACCGGGTAGTTATGGTAGCGCCATTTATAGTCTGCAATTTCGTCTTCTAATTGCTGAACCATTAACTGATGGCTTAGAGCGGTTTGCGGATCTAACTTGGAAACATCAATGGCTTTAACTTTTACCAAGTTGTTTTTAGTGATTTGCAGATCTTCGGCTTCACGAGCCTCAGAGATGTCATCCCACTTACCATAGTCTTTTTTAATTGCCATATAAGTTTGATAAATTGGAGAGCGCATCACGCCTTCCATGAAGATATCATCAAACAACTTGTTGGCTTTTTCAGACTCAGCTTGCATAACTTCAGCTGAAACGACTGGCTTTTCAGTAACTGTAGACGTACCTGTGCCACTACACGCAGCCAGACCTACCGATAGGGCAACTGCCAATACGGAATATTTTAGTTTCATATATTTCCCTTGAGTGTTTTATTATTATTTGGAGTAATTGCGAGGGTTAGTGTAACACCAGATTTTTAAATCGCGAGATTAAAGCGTAACGACTTGTTTCAGTCTTATGCGCTAAAAGTAGCGCTTTCTTTGCACTATAAAAAGAGATCTACAAGATCGTTGTAAAACAATAAACCACGTTCGGTGGTTTCATATATTCTTGGTTTTACTTGAACGAGCATATTTTGTCTTAGCGCATTTTCAATCGCGTTGTTAACCAAGCTTTCAGATTGCCCTGTATAAGATTCAAAATCTGATAAATCGAACGGCTCTACTAATCTCAATTTGTTCATGAAATATTCAAAAGGCAAGTCGTCCTGTTCTATGCACCATTTTTTATTTAAATATGGTTTAGTTAAGTCCATGTAACCTTTTGGATGTTTGACTTTCTCTGTGCGGATAATTTTATTTTCATCTGCAAGGGTGATTTTGCCATGAGCACCACAACCGATTCCCAAATAATCGCCGAATCGCCAGTAATTCAAGTTATGGCGACATTGAAAATCCGGTTTGCTGTATCCGGATATTTCGTACTGACTATAACCGTGCTCTTTTATCAGTGTTTGTCCTTGTTCCTGAATTTGCCAGAGCGTTTCATCTTTTGGCAACTTCGGTGGCCTAGAGTGGAACAGAGTATTGGGTTCTATAGTGAGTTGATACCAGGATAGGTGATCCGGATTTAGAGCTAAGGCCTGTTCTAAATCACTTATCGCATCTTCAAGACTTTGATTGGGTAGCCCGTGCATGAGGTCGAGATTGAATCTGGGTACACTGTCGGCGGCAAATTTAGCCGCGTTTTTTGCCTCATCACAATTGTGGATGCGACCCAAAACTTTGAGTTTGTCTTGTTGAAAGCTCTGAACGCCGATTGATATGCGGTTCACTCCCGCTTGATGGAAGCCTTCAAATTTGTTGTATTCCAATGTTCCGGGATTGGCTTCTAATGTGATTTCGATATCGGATTCAAATTCGATCAACGCCTCTATACCCGATAATAATTTGGCAATGGCTTCTTCCGATAACAGACTTGGCGTGCCGCCACCGAAAAAAATGGAATGAAGCTTGCGGTCTTGCACCCATTGCAAATCCTGACGTAAATCATCTAATAAATGGGCAATATAAGCTTGTTCAGGAATACCACCTTTAAGTGCATGGGAATTAAAATCGCAATAGGGACACTTTTGTACACACCATGGAATATGTATGTACAAACTGAGTGGAGGCAGCTTCAATTGTGACAAAGTTATAACCCTTGTTGTTCCAACTGGGCGACAAGCTGTTTAAGCGCTTGACCGCGATGGCTCAATTGATGTTTTTGATCTGGCGTTAATTGTGCTGCCGTTTTGTCAAGGAGAGGCTGATAGAATACCGGGTCATAACCGAAGCCATTGTCTCCTGAACGTTGTTTTGTGATTTCACCTTCCCAGAAACCTTGGCAAATGATTGGCGTAGGGTCGTCTGCATGGCGCATAAAGACTAGAACACAAACAAACCGTGCTTTCCGGTTTTGCACTCCTTTTTCGTCTAACAAATTGAGTAACTTATCTATATTGGTTCCATCCGTCGCATCGGGTCCGGCAAATCGAGCGGAGTATATGCCGGGTGCTCCGTTAAGCGCTTCGACTTCCAGTCCAGAGTCATCTGCTATACAAGGAAGGCCAGTGACTTTTGCCGCATGGCGAGCCTTTATAATGGCATTTTCGATAAAGGTCGTGCCGGTTTCTGGCACTTCTTCAACGTTAAATTCACTTTGCGGAACAACGTTGAGGCCAAATGGTGCCAACATTTCCTTTAATTCGTTTACTTTTCCTTTGTTGCCAGAGGCGAGCAGAATGTCTTTCATTAAAATCGGGCTCAAATACCAAATAAAATAATTGTGCGAAGTATGCCAGATGCATGTTCAAATAAACAGTTGGTTCGCTGCCTGTTGGTTAATAGCCGCAGATATTAATTAATAGGTAGACGTAGTAAGCGTGGAAAGTTAGACTTTTTATCTATCGAGCTTTAAAGGCCTGACTGCATAATTGGGTCTTATGTAATTTAAGGGAAATTTGAATTTATGAGCACGCCCCTAACAGAACAACAAATTAATGATATAAAAAAAGACTTCAGCTTTTTTGATCGTGACGGTAATGGTCAAATCGACTTGCCTGAATTTATAGAACTACTGACTGTCATTGCACCTAAAACTAAAGCAAACAAAGTAGAGGAAGGGTTTCAGTTAATTGACACCAATGGCGACGGACACATCGACTTTGAAGAATTTTTGACTTGGTGGCAAGGCTGCTGGTGGGAGTATTAGAAGTTTCTAGATGGAAAAACAAAAAAAAGGCCGCTCTAAATTAAAGCGGCCTTTTACTTTATAAAAGGTGGTTATGCAAAGTTTGCGTTTGCAAATTCCCAGTTAACTAGCGCCCAGAAACCTTTAAGGTATTCAGGACGAACGTTACGGTAATCGATGTAGTAAGCGTGTTCCCATAGGTCAACCGTCATCAGTGGTGTCACACCTTCTTCAGTGATAGGCGTGCCAGCGTTAGACGTGTTAACGATATCTAGAGAACCGTCAGCTAATTTAACTAACCATGTCCAGCTTGAACCAAAGTTGTTTACTGCTTTGTCATTGAATGCAGCTTGGAACGCTTCGAAAGAGCCCCATTTTGCGTTAATTGCTTCAGCTACTGCACCTGTAGGTTCGCCACCGCCGTTCGGGCTTAGAGAATTCCAGTAGAACGTGTGGTTCCAGATTTGCGCCGCGTTATTGAATACGCCGCCTTCAGACGTCTTAACGATGTCTTCTAGTGATTTACCTTCAAACTCAGTACCACCAATTAGACCGTTAAGTTTTACCACGTAGGTATTGTGATGTTTGCCGTGATGGAAGTCTAATGTCTCTGCAGAGATATGTGGTTCTAATGCATCTTTTGCATAAGGTAGAGCTGGTAATTCGAATGCCATGATGGTGTCTCCGTTGGCTTTGTTTATGTTTGCTGGTAAGATTATAAAACTTGACTAATTTACTCAAGTATAAGTTTTATAACCATATGTTTATTTTTATGTATTCGGTTAATAGGGATTGAAAAGTCACTTTCAAGTATCCATTAAGAGCCTAGCTCAAATATTAGCCGCGGATTTCGTATCTTGCTGCGTTATAAACAATTAATTATGTATTGCCGATAGGCTTAGTTCACCAGAGGTTAACAATGGAAACCATTGAGAAAATCAAACAACAAATTGCAGAAAACCCAATCTTAATTTACATGAAGGGCAGCCCTAAATTGCCGTCGTGTGGTTTTTCTTCTCAGGCATCACAGGCTTTGATGCAGTGTGGCGAACCGTTTGCCTATGTAGATATTTTACAAAACCCTGATATTCGCGCGGAATTACCAGCATATGCTGAATGGCCAACGTTTCCTCAGCTATGGGTTGAAGGTGAATTAATTGGCGGTTGTGACATCATCATGGAAATGTTCCAGAAAGGTGAATTGCAACCATTGATTGCTGAAACTGCTGCTAAGTTCAAAGACGATGAAGCATCTGAAGAATAAGCATTTTAGCTGATTTGGTTTTAAAAGCCCTGTTGAAAATTCAATGGGGCTTTTTTTATTCCTGTTTGTTATTGGTCCATTCTTTGCTTATAGATATTTATAGAGAATAGTTGTTTCTAAGCGTGTAGTTATTTTGTTCCAGAAGATTTTTACAAAATCGGCGTTGCCATATTTTTTGCTAGGGTCGTTTATAATATCGGGTTGCAGCGACAGTGGCAGTGCTCAACCGTCAGCGGCAAATATTGCCAGTGTTAATGCTGGTAATGACCAGCGTACACGTGAAGATCAGACTATTTCGATAAGTGCGGTGGGTTACCCCGAAGGCGGAACTGTGAGTTGGGCCCAGTTACAAGGTCCGGCAATCACCGAATTTCCGACTGAGTTTACTTTGGATTTAGAACTTACTCCGCCATCCGTTAACTTGGATACCGAGTTGGTTTTTGAAGTCACTTACACCGCGCCGAGTGGCCAAGTCGTTAAAGATACGGTTTCTGTATTTATTACAGATGTAAATCAAAGCCCAATTGCCATAGCAGAAGTCACCAATGAGAACCTTCCACCGTTTAAGACTTATGAAACAGTAAATTTAAGTGCAGAAAATAGCACGGATTCTGATGGTGAGATTCGTCAATATGAGTGGCGTCAAATCGATGATAATCCGGCTTTATCTTTCACGACACCAGTGAATCAATCTCAAGTATCCTTCGAAGCGCCGTTTGTTAGTAAAATTACAAACTATAAATTGCAACTAACGGTTATTGATAATTTCGGGTTGTCGGATACTAATATCCTAGATGTTCAAATCGCGGCGTCCGCCGCCTCTATTGCCGCCAATGCGGGGGATGATCAGAACGTCGATGAGTTCACCCAAGTGGTTCTGGATGGCAGCGAGAGTATATCGACCGTTTCGGATGTTAGTTGTGCTTGGCAACAAACTTCTGGAACGGCTGTGAACATTAGTAATAGTGGAGAATGCCAAGCTGAATTTATAGCTCCTGATGTGGACTCAACGGATTTATTGGCTTTTAAATTGACCGTTACTGATAATGGCAATAACACCGCCTCCGATACTACAACCGTAGCGGTTAATCCGCTTAACCTAGGCAATCTTCACGATACAGGAGTGATTGAGTGTTACGATTCGCAACAGGTGATTAGTTGTGGCAATGAGAGCTTTCCTAATCAGGACGCAGAATCAGGAAGGGATGCCGTTCGTCAAAATATTGATAAAAGTGGCAGTGGTGAGCAAGCTTTTGACTTTACCAAGTTTGACGCAAATGGTGACGAAATATCAAATGACGCCTTAGTATTTAGCTGCGTAAGAGATAACTTCACTGGATTAATTTGGGAAGTGAAACAACCCACATTAAACCCACAGTTCGGTTCATTACGTGGTGTGGAAAATTATTACAGTTACGACGACAGCGCTGTTGCACAGTCTAGTTGTCCCAGTACAGATGATTGTGGTGTTGAAAAATTTGTCGAAGCGGTGAATGAACAAACCTTTTGTGGCGGCGCGAACTGGCGATTGCCAACCTATTTAGAGTTGATGGCTATAATGAATTACGGCGATGTAGACGCCGACTCGCTATTGGACCCAGAGTTTTTCCCATATAGTCCGAACTCTGCAACGTTAGGGCATAAATTTTACTGGGTTTCGGATGCTAGTGCCGAAGGTGGCGCTGAGAAATTCAATTGGGTAATGGATATGCAAACAGGAGACGATGCCGCCATTTTATTGGGTGCATCTGCCTATATCCGTTTAGTGAGAACGCCATAGGAAATTCAAGATGATCACGAAAATCATAATTGGCCTAATGTTGTTTACAAGTATTAGTGCTACGGCGGTGCAAATGTGTGAAGGGGAATCCGAAACTTCCCCCACATCGCGTTTTACAATTAACAATGAAGACTCATTTGTCGTTGACATTGTAACAGGACTGGCATGGTCTCGGTGTTTAGTCGGACAAACCTGGGATTCGACAAGTAAAACATGTACAGGTGAACCGCTGAATCTTACGTGGCAAGAAGCTCTGCAGCAGGCAGATGAATTGGTGCTGGACAATCGTACTGACTGGCGACTGCCTAATATTAAAGAGTTAGCGACGATTGTGGAAAGAAAGTGTGTGGCACCAGCCAAAAATCTGGAGGTGTTTCCTGGTGCGCCAGAAGATGGTTATTGGTCTTCAACACCTAATACTTCTGCGTCGGCGATGACGGAAGCGTGGGCCATCGGATTTTACAACGGCCGCATTGACAGCAAGGAAAAACTTAGCGATTTCTATGTACGAATGGTTCGGTACGCTGAATAACATGGAAAGTTGGCTGTATGCGCGTCAGAATGTAGGGTGACTCTTTATATAAATTGGCTGTAGCAGGTGGTAGGAATTGCTTTGGTAGTTTATCGTAAATTTATTCATGTATTATACATCGCGCTTATCCCCGCTCTTTTTTATTCCAGTTCTGTAGCGGCAGGCAAAGAGTGTCCAATTCAACTTAAGATGGGTTTACTCATATCCCCTGAATACATTCGTATTATGGAAATGGACCGAACTCAAGTTCAAATCAATAATGATTCCCAATTATTTATACGCGGAGAGCAGATCACACTAACTGATCAGGAACGTTATCTGGTTCGAGAATTTTCCTTGGGCTTGAGAAAAGAACTGCCTGAGATTGTTACAATTGCTATGGATAGTATGGAGTTAGGGTTTGAAGCGCTAAATAAAGTGGTTAAGGGCATAGCGGGAACCGATACGGCAAAAGGCATTGAAGAGCATTTTGGCGAGTTGAAGGGGGGGTTGTTAAAGAAGTTTGCCAGAAGCGGTGATAATTTTTACATCGCACCGCAAGGGTTACACGAGTTAGACGACTTTTTCGAAGATGAACTTGCTACACAAATTAATACCGTGGTAACGGATTCGTTGAAAATCATGTTGAGCGCCATGGGCGAAGCGTTTAGGCAAAGTGAAGGTGCGATCGAGGGGCAAAATGTCGACCTTGGTGAACGAGTAGATTTATTGAGCGCAGAAGTTGAAAAATCCTTGAAAGTCAATGCGGACCGTATGGCGGAGCGTGCACGAGCTTTCTGTCACCGTTTTGAAACATTAGATAAAACCGAAGCCAGACTGCAAAATCAGATCCCTCTGCTTAGAAATTATGATATTTTAAGCAACCAATACGAATCGATTAATTAAACTTTTTATGTCTTCAGAATACTCGACACAAAATTCGGAGTCGAATGAGACGTCTAAACCTAATGGTACCGGGCTTAAACGACTAATTAATGCAACTCGTTGTTCAGTTTTGGGGTTCAAGGCAGCGTTCAAACATGAAGCTGCTTTTCGTCAAGAACTGGGTCTGGTTTTGTTTTTAACACCAATTGCATTTTTTATCACTAATAGTCTAATGGGCTTCGTAAGCATTATGGTTGCCATGTTACTGGTTTTGATAGTGGAGTTATTGAACTCCGCTATTGAAGCCGTTGTCGATAGGATTGGTCTGGAACGTCACGAATTGTCAGGCAGAGCAAAGGATATTGGCAGTGCGGCGGTAACCCTATCACTGGTGATTGCAACTTTGGTTTGGGTTGCGCATATCTTGGATTTTATTGCCCTTAGTTAATCAAACGTCATTAACAGAATTACTTTTTTTGCCCCTCACTTAGTGAGGGGCTTTTATATATTTGGAGTTGTAAAAACAATGAAGTTCTTATTTTGTCTAGTTTTGGCCGTGTCTGTTATGCAAGCTCGCGCAGCTGATTCTAGCTTCAAATTTGACTCAGCAGCCGCTTTTGAAACCATAAAGCAGGATTACGGTGAATTTTATAAGTCAGAGCGTTTATGGCGTGCGGCAAAAATGTACTCTATAGGCGCTGTCATGGCTAATACAAACATAGATACGGAGTTTCATAGCTGGCATCAGGACAATATTCACTCCGATACATCTGATGACTTTGCTAGGGTGGCGAAATTATTTGGTGAAAAGATCATTTTAGTGCCCGTTGCAACAGCGGCGGCCAGCATGCAGTTTTTTGAACCGCAGTCAAAATTGGGCCAATGGGGCGAAAAAACCATGCGTTCTTATTTAGTTGCAGGTCCTGCTATGTTTGCGGTCCAGTTAATGACGGGAGGCTCTCGTCCAAAAGATAAATATCAGAATGCTCATTGGCGTCCATTTAATGATGACAACGGGGTAAGCGGTCATTCCTTTGTTGGTGCGGTACCATTTTTAGCCTTCGCCAAAATGGAAGGATTGTCAAACACCCAGCGTAACCTTGCTTACTTGGCATCGACGTTTTCGGCTTGGTCACGTATAAATGATGATGCTCATTATTTGTCTCAGGCAATGTTAGGCTGGTATATGGCATGGGAGTCAGTGGATGCCGTGCACAACAGTGGTAAAACGGGTCAATGGTACAGTCTGCAACCATACGCATTTGGTGATGGTGTAGGATTGTCGGTTTCTGTTACTTGGTAATTAGAGTGATGATAGATAATCTTTCGAAGGTTTTTGCGGTACGCGAAAACACGGCAAAAACTTATCGATATTTGCTTTTCAGTTTTTCTTTTACTTTTTTGCTCTTAGCCGCTTTTTTGATCAATGCCGGTGATGCAACTGAGCTTTCAAGCCGGCTCTATTCTCTATCGATACCCCTTTATTATTACCTGATATTCCTTGTTGTTTTTACTGTCCTTTTGCCAGCTACCTGGTTCAAAGCGTTGTTGCCGATAATTTTAGTTCCAAAAATTGTCTTTGATATTGTCCTGATTGGCGATTTTTTCCTGTTCGGTGTTTTTCGATTCCATGTCGACATGATGTTTATCAACATGCTTATCTACGACTTCAAAGGCGTCGGGATTTCCTTGTGGTTGGTTTTACTGTCGGTGGTGGTAGCATCACTCGTGGCTGCACTTAATATCTATATTTTTAAACGAATAGATGATTTCCCAAAGGTTTCCGTTGGTAAATGGAATTTAGCTTTGTTTTGTTTGTTCCTAGTTGGACAAATGAGCCATGTAATCGCTTATGAATATCGCGATGTGAAAATTACTAAATACACGCCATATTTCCCTTATTATGCGCCGCTTACTTCTCATTCATTAATGCGTAAGTTGAAGCGTAACTACCCTGAAACTTTTCCTAAAGTAGAGGTTTCTGCTTCCCAAAATGTAGAGGGGTTGCTGGCATCCGAACAGCAGGGCTTATTGACCTATCCCAAATCGCCTTTGGTATGTGAAGCAAAAACATCAGATAGTTCCGAATTTAGAAGACCAAACATTTTGATCTTCATTGCGGAAAGTTGGCGTCAAGATGTAATGGATGCCGAAGTCACTCCAAACATTTATCAGTTCGCGCAGCAAGGTACGCAATTCACAAACCACTACAGTGGTGGAAGCGTAACGGTTAATGGATTGTTTAGTTTGATGTATGGCCTACATCCTACTTATCGAGATTACATGACAGCTTCGCCTTATAAACATCAAACCTTGTTAACTCGTACAGTAGAAGAGCAGGGCTACGACATTGACGTTTACACGAGTTCAAATTTGGATCGTTTTTCTTTAAAAGCGATGTTTTTTGGCAAGATTGAAGATGAAAACTATGTTAATCCACATGGCGGGGTCTTGAAAGATGATGATTTCAAAGCGGTAGAAGAGTTAATAGCTGATCTTAAACGGCCGTCCGATAAACCTTGGTTTAAGTTTGTGTTTTTAAGTTCATCACACCATAACTATCAGTATCCGGAAGAATACGAGCTTTACACACCAGTTGAAACTAACCCTGAAAAGTTCTTGTTTAATAAACATATGGACCCTCAACCTTTATTTAACCGGTACAAAAATTCTGTACATTATATCGATGGGTTGTTTGGAGAAATTTGGCAAACCATGGAGCAATATCAAGATGTTGAGGATACATTGAGTATTGTTACATCCGATCACGGTGAAGAGTTTAACGATAATAAATTAGGTTATTGGGGTCACGGCAATAATTTTTCCCAACCACAAATTGCGGTTCCTATGTTAATGCAATTGCCAAAAGCCAAACAATCATCACAACCTAAAGAGATAGCATTGCTGTCGGGTCACGTCGACATAGTACCTACGGTGTTGCAAGAAGCACTAAGCTGCACAAATCCACTGTCGGATTACAGTACCGGGTTTAATTTATACGAGTTACCTGAAAAGCGTGCTGGGTTGATTTCAGCAAGTTATAAAGATAAAGCGTACCTATTGGACAAAACCATTTACGCCACTGGTTTGAGTCTGGAAAGTTATTCGGTGTTCGATTTGAATCAGAAAAACAAAGATTTTGACTACGCTGGGTTGAATCGCCTCAAGCAGGAAGAGTCGAGTTTATTAAAACGTTAACAAAAAATATTCAATTAGCTGCACGGCTAACTGGTTTAACCATGATTTAACCGTGTGACTATTGCATACAAGGTTCGATGACGGTATAAACCCAAAGTTTGTATCTGAACAAAGATAATAATTATTACAAAAAAGGGTAAAATAATGAATAAACCTGTCGCTGCGGGAGAGATGCTGGGGCACCCGAAGGGTCTGTTCCTGCTTTTCGGAACAGAAATGTGGGAGCGTATGAGTTACTACGGTATGCGTGGTATTTTCGTACTTTATTTAGTGGCATTTGCATCTAACTTTGGTTGGGATATGGCTTATTTTGGAATTGATCCAAATGCAGCTGATGCGCAAGAGCAACTTACAAAAGAACTGAACAAAAATGCATTGAGCATATTAGGTGTTTACGCGTTTTGGGTGTATGTAACACCAGTACTTGGTGGCTGGATGGCCGACAACAAATGGGGTCAGCGTAAAGCAATCATTGTTGGTGGTGTTTTAATGGCTTTAGGTCAATTCTCACTAGGTACACCGCATCATTTAATCCCAGGCATGGAAATAGAATTCCTTTATTTAGGTTTATTCCTTTTAATCATGGGTAATGGTTTCTTTAAACCAAATATCTCAACCATGGTTGGTGATTTATACGAAGAAGGTGACAAACGTCGTGATGCCGCGTTCACTATCTTCTACATGGGTATCAACTTAGGTTCTATCTTAGGTTATTTTGTTGTTGGTACTGTTGGTGAAAAGATTAACTATCAATATGGTTTCTTAGTAGCTGGTGTTGGTATGCTTCTTGGTGTAATTCTTCAGTTAGCCATGTCTAAAAAGTACCTTGGTGATGTTGGTGTTGAACCGGCTGCCAAGAAGACGACAGGTACACAACAAGCTTCTAACGCACCTTTAACTTCAGAAGAGCGTGACCGCGTTAAAGTTGTTTTGATCATGTCGTTCTTCACAATTATCTTCTGGTTAGGTTTCGAACAAGCTGCAGGTTCTATGAACTTGTTTGCTAAACAAAAAACTGACCTTGTAATGTTCGGTTTTGAAATTCCAGCGTCATGGTTACAATCGGTTAACCCTATCTTTGTTATTTTATTTGCACCTATGTTCGCTGCAATGTGGCTGAAAATGGGTGAAGCAGAGCCTAACTCACCGAAGAAGTTTGCGTTAGGTATGTTCTTCTTAGGTTTAGGTTTCATTTCAATGGTTATGGCTGCTATCCAAATCGGTGATAGCGAAACCGCAAAAGCGAGCATCATCTGGTTAGTTCTAGCCTACATGTTCCATACTATGGGCGAACTATGCTTGTCTCCAATTGGTCTTTCATTAGTAACTAAACTAGCACCGCTTAAATACACTTCATTATTGATGGGTATGTGGTTCTTCTTCTCTGGTGTTGGTAACTACTTAGCGGCTGCTGTTGGTAAGATGGTAGGTGACGTAGGTCCGTTCTCCGCGTTCCTAGGTGTAGCTATTATGGCATTTGTTGCTGGTATTATCTTATGGTTGATTAGCGGCAAATTAGTTGACTGGATGCACGGTGCTGAAGATTCACACCCTATGAGTGCTGAAGAGAAATTGGAAGAAGAAATGTCGGTTGTAGGCATGCATGAAGGTATGCAGGAAGAACATATTCAGTAAACATTTCCAATAATTTTGAAATCGAAAAACCCAACTTTTTAAGTTGGGTTTTTTTTGCCCATGATTACAACAATTAACAATTTTATTCTGTCATTTAAGTGAAATACTTCACTATCTGTTATAGAATGCGCCGCTGTTTTAGATCACCCCAGTTTTTAACTTTCAAGGAATTTTGTTTCTATGGCTAAATTTGTAAGGCATTTATCACTTTCGTTAGTGTTACTTTGCAGTTTTGTATTTAGCGGTGCTGTAAGCGCTCAACTTTCGGCGACGCCGTCGCCAGCCCAAATAGAGCAATTCAAAAAACTACCAAAAGCACAACAAGAAGCACTAGCGAAACAGTTTGGCATTGACCTTAGAAGCCTAAATTTAGGTGGCGGGTCAACAAAAGGCAATGAGTTAAATAAAGTTAGACCAGAAGACAAGTATTTGAACCCTGAACTTTCTTCAGAATTTATGACTGGTTATGAGGAAGAAAAGGAAGATGATTCTTTAAAGCCTTTTGGTTATGACATGTTTGAAGAGTTACAAGATGCTTTTTTACCAGACGGTAATCTTCCAATACCGGCAGATTATGTCGTTGGCCCAGGAGATACACTTGAAGTTAATTTATTCGGCAAAGAGTCTTCGCAACATGAGCTAACAGTAAATAATCTTGGTCAAATAAACATTCCTGGGTTAGAGCCATTAACTGTTGCTGGTATAAGTTTTTCTGACTTAAAAACATTGGTTTCGGAAACAGTTAAGACCAAAATGATAGGGATTAAATCTACAGTAACATTGTTAAACCTTCGTGGAATTCAAGTTTATTTGGTAGGAGATCTTAAAAAGCCTGGGGCATATCAACTATCGAGCTTGTCTACTATAACTAATGCTTTGTTTATTAGCGGTGGTCCGAGTGAAGTTGGCTCACTAAGAAATATTGAATTGAAACGTGGCGGAAAAACTATTGCTAAGCTTGATCTGTACGACATGTTCACCAAAGGTGATGTTTCTCAAGACAAACGTTTGCAACAAGGGGATGTGATCTTTGTCGATTCTATTAAGAGCCAAGTATCTATTAGCGGTGAAGTGCGCCGTCCGGCGATTTACGAAACGAAAAAAGGAGATACAATTTCTGAGCTTGTATCTTTAGCAGGTGGGTTAACCGTAGCGGCATATCCAAAAAATTTGGTTTTAGCCAGTTTTGATGAAAATTATCAACGTCAGGTTTTAAGCATTGACTTGGAAAACGAGTCTGAAGCCATGCGCCCAATCAAAAATGGCGACGTATTAACGGTGATGAAAGTGTCAGAGCAATTTAGCCAAGTGGTCAATGTCGCTGGTACGGTTTCCCGTCCTGGTACCTACTCTTGGAATCCAGGGTTTGCTTTAACAGATTTAATTACTAATAAAGACGACCTTTTGCAGAACACTGATTTGGATTACGCATTAATCCTTAGTAACCTGAACTCGTCAAACTTTTCTATTAAACAGTTTAAACCTCGTGATATTTTCACTGGCAATCAAGTTGAGTTACTGCCTGGAGATCTAGTTCTTTTTGTTAACAAGTTTGAGCAGGCTACATTCGAAATTGAAGAGGGTGAAGAGGCCAAAAGGAAACGAGAGATATCTGAAATAGCTTACAAGAACTTCGTTAATAACAGTTCAAGACAGTTCGATAGTAGCCAATCTTCAGAATTGGATTTTTACTTGAGTCAATTCGAAGAAGAAGAAGAAGAAGTACAACTGAACTATTTACATACATTGAGAACCGGTGATCTTTTTGAAAAACAAAAAGTCTTATTGGAAACTAAAGATTTCTCTAGAGAAGAGCTCATACAACCAATCGTTAAATTGTTAGAAGCCAATAGTCAAATAGGCAAGTTGACCCCTTTGGTTGAGATTACGGGGCAAGTGCGTTTTCCTGGACAATATCCTATATCCTCTACAGCAACGGTTTTAGACGCAATTTGGGCTGGAGGTGGCTTAACAGAGTCCGCAAACTTGCAAAAAGGGGAAGTGTCCCGAATAACGCAATCTGGTAACCATACGAGTAGCCTCACTCATTTAGAGTTTGAGCTAGGTAGGGTGTTTACACCAGGGAGCGAGCAAAACCTGGCGATAAAGCCGCGTGATGTAGTTAACGTATTCCAAAAAGCAAACTGGCAAGAAGAACTAAAGATTACGCTAGAAGGGGAAGTTCGTTATCCAGGTGAATATACAATAAATGAAGGTGAAACCTTAACGGAAGTGATAGAACGGGCTGGTGGTCTAACAGAATTCGCAGCGCCAGATGCAGCATTTTTTACTCGTCATTCATTGAAAGAGCTAGAGCAAAAACAAGCTAAGAACATGGCTCGTGGTTTAAGCAAAGAATTGGCTTTCAAGTCAATATCGTCCTCTTACGCCAATGTTAATGTCAGCGAGGTACAGTTATTGGTAAACCAGCTGACCACCATTGAAGGTGTAGGACGTTTGGTAGTCGACTTGCCAAAACTATTAGCAAAAGAGGTCCCTGACGTAAGATTAGAAAACGGTGATACGTTGCGTATTCCGACGTACCGAAATGAAGTTAATGTTATGGGAGAGGTTCAAGTTGCGACATCTCATATTCATAATGAGAAATGGAATTTCAAAAATTACATAAAATCGAGTGGCGGACTTAGGCAGCAAGCAGATGATGATCGTATATATGTAATCAGAGCAAACGGTTTAGTTGATGTACCTGAAGATTCATGGTTCGGTAGCGAAAAGCTAGCAATAAGGCCAGGTGACACAATAGTTGTTCCTTTAGACGCAGGTTACACAGATAAAATTACGTTATGGGAAAAAGCAACCGCTATTTTCTATCAGATTACCGTTGGTTTGGCTGCATTGGGAAGGTTGTAATAAATATGACTAATTCGCCTATTCAACCAAAAGAAAGTTCAGTGAAAATAGATACTACAACAGATGTAAATTTAATTCTGTTAGGTCGTGATATATGGAAAGCAAAGTTTAAGATATTGTCATTTGTTATTGTTGTTGCTTTAACAGCGATACATGTTGCTAAGTTGTTGCCTAATACTTATAAAGCAGAGGCACTATTAATGCCAAATACTGCAAGTGGAGCTAGTCAAGCTGGCGGATTAGGGCAGCTTGGAGGATTAGCTTCTCTTGCCGGAGTGAAACTAGGTGGTGGAAATAATGACAAAATTGAACTTGCATTAAGTGTATTAAAATCTAAAAAGTTTTTGTTTAGCTTTATAGAAGAAAATAATCTTACTGTTTTATTGATGGCTGTTGATGGATGGGATAGAGAAACGGAAACCTTTAGTTACAAGAATAAAATTTATGATTCTAATAAAAAGATTTGGATAAGAGAGGTTAATCCTCCATTTGGCCCAGAACCTGATTTGAGTGAAGTTTATGATGTTGTATTGAATGAAAACCTTACAATCGAGCAGGACAAAGATAACGAGTTTGTAAAGGTAGGATTTGTTCACTATTCTCCTATCTTAGCCAAACAACTTACTGATAAGCTAATTCTTAAGTTGAACCAAACTATTAAAAACCGAGAATTTGAAGAAGCTGAACTAAACATCCAGTATTTAACAAGACAAATTGAATCTACAAGATTGTCGGGCATGAGAACGATGTTTTATGAACTAATAGAAGAACATCAGAAAACCAAAATGCTTGCTAAAGTAAGAAAAGACTATGTTTTCACAACTATTGACCCTGCCATTGTTCCATTGGAAAAAAACGGACCGAATCGAAAATTGATTGTTTTGGTGTCTGTATTTATTGCCGTTTTTTTGGGAGTTGCAAGCGTTATCTTGATTCATATAAACCGAAAAATTTGGAGCATAGACAGTAGAAAACAGCAATAATCGAAAAATTGTTGAAAACTCCTCACTTTTGTAGATGTAGTCGCAAATAAATACATATGATGAAGATTGTTGCCGACAAAACAAGTTATTTTAAGTGAAATTCCTGCTTTTGATAATAGTTTTACTATTTGTCGGTTCATACTTTGAGTGTTGATAAATCGAAGTTGCCGTTTTAATGAATACAAATATGAAGCCTTCTAAAGGACTATTAGCCACCTTTCTCGGATTAGTAGCTGGAAATACCTTTGCTCAAATCTTATTTTTAATATCGACACCTTTTCTGACGAGGTTGTACACGCCAGAGCAATTCGGGAATTTTGGTGTGTTTATAGGTTTGATGGCAATATTCACTGTAATAGTCAATTTTAAATTTGAATTGGCTATTCCAGTTCCCAAAAGCCAAAAACATGCAGTTTATATTTGGAATGTTTCTTTATTTTTTGCCACAACTTTTTTCTTTTTGGTACTCATTGTTGTTATATTTTTCAATCCTGAACTTAACGTATTGTTGGGGTTGAAGGAATCTTCAAAAATACTATATTTCTTGCCATTTAGTATCTTAGCTATGGGTGTTAGCCAAGCAACTAATTTTATTCACATACGTTCAGAACGTTATAGCGTGACCAGTATTTATAAAGTATTATTCGCGGTCGTGACAATATCCCTTCAATTGGCTTTCTACTCAAATTTAACTTACGGACTGTCATTAGGTTACACATTGGGGTTAGTGATTGGTGCTATCATTGTTGTTTATAAGGGTAGAACTGAATTGTGGCTCTCAGATTTGAGAAAAATTTATTGTACATCCAAAAGGTTTTCAGACTTCCCTAAGTACTCGATGCCTGCTGGTTTGTTTAATAGTGTTGGTACAAATGTTCCTGTAATTTTATTCATAAACTTTTACGGTGCAGCAGTAGCTGGATTTTACACTTTGGCTCAAAGAGTCCTAATAGCCCCTACCACAACGGTAGGGGCAGCTGTTGCCAGTATTTACATTTCAAATGCAAGAAAATATTTATCGGAAAACGTTCTAAGTAAAAAAACTATACAAATACATCAGAGGCTCTCTGATTATGCGGCGCCAGTTTTGTTTATGTTGCTTTGTTATGGTGGTGAAGTTTTCACAAAAATTTTTGGAGAGGAATGGCGAAGTGGTAGTCAAGTTGTTGCGGTTTTGGCTCCTTGGTTATATTTTGTTTTTACGGTTTCACCTATTAGCACAACGCTAGTTATGATAAAAAAGCAAAAATTCACAGCAAAGTTCGATTTTTGTGTAGCACTTTTTAGACTGACAACTGTTATTTTGTGTAGTTTACAATTTGATTTTTATCAGACATTAATTGTGTTTTCGGCTGTTAACACTTTATCAGTTGTCATATACATTAGTTTTGTATTTAGATTCTTAAACTGCCCAATTCTTAGTTTTGTCGTCATTCAATCACGAGCATTATTTATAGGAATGTGCTTGGTGATTCCATCATATTTGTTAATTTCAAATATTTACCTGTCTTTATTCGTTTCAATTATCTTAACTTTTGTGGCTTACGTTATTTATTACAAAAGGAGTGAGTAAAGATGAATATTTTGGTCCTTCCTTCTTGGTACCCACCCCATGGCGGGGGGTTCTTTAAAGAACAGTGTGAAGCGCTGGCGGAGGCTAATAACGAAGTTAGAGTCTTAGCTGTCAATAGAGTTTCGCCACGTTATTTTACAGGCTGGTTTTTTGCGATTTTAAACCTTTTTTTCTCAAGATATTCGAAAGAGAGAGAAGGGGATGTTGAGGTGGTAAGAATGAACTACCCGGGTTTGCCGTTATTGCCTAAGTGGGAAATGCGTATTTTTGTATATGTACAATTAAGGCTATTCGAAAAAGTAAGTTTCGGAAGAAACAAAAGAGCAGAACCAAATGTTATCCATGTACATAGTGCAATTTGGGCAGGTGTTACTGCAAATGTCATAAAACAAAAATATGGGATTCCATATGTAATAACTGAACATAGAGGTCGTTTCTGTAATAGTGATTTTGTGGCTGCATCTGAAAGGCAGGAAATGAATTTTGAAGAAGTAAAAGATGCGTTTGTAACGGCAGATAGTGTGCTTTGCGTTTCACAATCACTTGTCGACCATATTGCTAAGTTAACATTGCCATCTAAAATCAAAGTGTTAGGGAATATGGTCGACACTGAACTTTTTAAACCCTCCAAGAACGTAGAGCGAAATTCGAGAGTAAGATTTTTGACTGTTGCAAACCTTGTCGAGTTAAAAGGTGTTGAAGAGTTGATTAGAGCCTTCTCTAGAGTGTGCGAAAAACGGCGAAATGTAGAACTTGTAATCGTAGGTGAAGGAAAACTTAAACCGAAATTGTTAGGTCTGGTTGGAGAGCTTCAATTAACAGACAGGGTTATTTTCAGAGGTCGTTTAAGTAAGACTGAAGTACGTAATGAAATGATAAAGGCAGATGTTTTTGCCCTGACCAGCAGATATGAGTCGTTTGGTGTTGTTTATATTGAGGCTATGTCGTGTGGACTTCCCGTAGTTGCAACCAAAAGTGGCGGGGGGCTTTCACTCGTTAAAGATTTTAATGGACTGTTGGCAGAAATAGAAAACGTTGAATCTATATATGAAAAACTCATTGAAATTTTAGAAAGCAAAAAACGGTTTGACCCGGCTAAAATTCGTAATTTCGTGATAGAAAACTATTCTAAAGAGTTTATTTCAAGCTCTTTAATAAGTAGCCTTAGTGAAGTTGCTAGAAATAGAGAAATAAGTAATGTTTGAACCCAAAATAGTGTTGCGAGGAAAGCCATACCTTAATGGAGCGCCAGTAGCCGAAAAAGATCTTGTTGCAATGTTCTGTCGAAAGGACAATATCAAGGCACTGCTGGCTGAATTGTCGGGTTTTTTTGCATTCCATATTAAGTATGAAAAGTATAGTTTAGCAGCTGTCGATAGAATAAGAAGTTTGCCAGTTTTTTATGAAGTTGCAGAGAAAACCGTAGACTTTGCTTTTTATAATTTGCATAAAAATTCTAAACCTAAACCTGGCACGAGTTTATATAACGAGTTTGTCACTTCTGGTTTTGTTGCGGGAAACAGAACGTTCGTGCCAAATGTTTATCAGGTTGAAGCAGGTCAGTTCTTAATTTATGAAAACGAGAATCTTAAATTCGAGAATTACTATAGCCTATGGCATCGAAAAGACGGGTACTTTGATCAAGAAACTTTGGAGACTATGTTACACGGCGCACTCCAAGTTACATTTGAACGATTATTAGACTACGCAGGTCAAAGAAAAATAATCGTACCATTGTCTGGCGGCTTTGATTCGCGACTAGTTCTTTCAATGCTTAAAAAGCTTGGTGCAACAAACGTAACTTGTTTTTCATATGGGCTAAAGAAATCTGCAGAAGCAAATTTGAGTAGTGTGATAGCTGAGAGTCTTGGGTATGATTGGATTTTTGTAGAATACAGCAATGAAGAGTGGCGAAAAAAATGGTCTACTTTAGAGGCTCAGGAGTATCAACATTTTGCTTCTAATAACGTTAGTTTACCACATGTCCAAGATTGGTTGGCTGTCAAAAAATTGAAGGACAATAACCAAATTCCTGAAGATGCCGTATTTGTTCCGGGCCATAGTGGAGATTTTGTCGCGGGATCGCATATTCCTTCGAGTGTTTTCAATGATAGTGATCTAACGACTGAAAAGTTAATAGATAAAATTATAGAAGACCACTATAAAAACTCACCGGAAATACGTGACAAAAATTTTCTTGAGTTTATTCAAAAAGAGATTCGAAACGCACTAATTTCATCAACCTGCGACAATCCGGAGAGTTTTTCAAGTAATTATGAAAATTGGGACTGGAAGGAACGACAAGCAAAATATATCGCCAATTCTGTAAAAGTTTATGAATTCTTCGGGTATAACTGGTGGATGCCTTTGTGGGACAAGGAATTCGTAGAGTTTTGGGAGAATGTACCACTTCCCCTACGACGTGGGCGACTTTGGTACAACTACAATGTTTCAAAACTGTATGCTGAGCTTACAGACTCCAAATACCACTCATTCGGACAACAAAATGCCGGTGATATATCTGTAGGGCGTGAATTTCTAAAGCGCGGATATCATAAGTTACCTCTATGTATTAAAGATTATTTATATAAAAGAAAGCTTTATAAGGAACTGAAAACGCATCATTTGGCTCTTGGCGGGCTAATTGACCTAAACCAACTACATAAACGAATTCGACGTGGGAATAACATTATTGGAATTTACTCGGAAAGTTTTTTATCTGATAGTTGGGGGGCCGATTAGGGTGTGGTCGGTCTCGCTTCTAAGAGTGTTTATGTAAGGGAGTGAAATGACTAAGTGTTATCTATTGAATTATCATAATATTATTACTAATAATTTAGAGCTTATTTTTTAGTCCGTTAAATCATTGAAATGTTAATTTTTACAAGGCAAGTGTGTCATAGCTAACATTGTAATAAAAAGTTAATAGCAACATTAACGGTTAGTTAATTACTGACCACCAAATGCCAAGTATTATCGTAAACTTATTTGTTTCCTTATGCATTGTAATAGCTTGTGGTACTTGTTCAAACGAACAGAAATTTAAACTTAAACGTTTTATTAGAGAATTAAATGCAACAAAGATCTTTTTCGTACTTTGCGTTATTGGATGCAGAGAATAGTCCTGGTGTAGCAAAAAAGCTGATGAATACGGTGAAAGCTGCTACTGAACTTGGATTGGAAGCTGAAGAACACTTCTATCCACAAAGTTGTATAGGAGCTTTGAATTTTTTGAAGGCTCTAGTGGACAATAGATCAAGGTATATTTATATACGATATTCTTTGTTTTTATTTCCCATTTTGTTTGTAATTTTATTGGTTAAGAGGCTACAGGGAGCCAAAATTCTGATTGATGTACCGACTCCACGAGCTTCAGTACTTCGAGAGTTTGATGTTACCGAGTCTAATCGTGGTAAGCGTTTTATTAAGAAATTGTTAACCTTGTTATCAGCGTCTTGGGTATTTTTTCCAGCAAACGTTGTTGTCCAATATGGGGAGGAGTCTAAATGGTTTTATTTTGGAGTTAAAAGAAAGTCCAAACTAGTAGCAAATGGTATTGATTTAACAGACATTAAAGTTAATCCCATAAACAAAATTGCTAATCTAAACCTTATTGGAGTTGCACAATTAGCAAATTGGCATGGCTACGATAGGGTAATTAGAGCAATTGCTGAATTGAAACACAAACATAATGCGACCGTTAATTTTACTGTAGTAGGAGAAGGTACAGAGACGAGTGCTTTACGTCTTTTAACTAATGAGTTGGGTATTAAGAATCAGGTTGTGTTTACTGGTGACGTCATAGGTGTGGAGTTAGATAGGCTTTTTGAAGCTTCAAATATAGGCGTTGCAAGTCTTGGTTTATTTCGGAAAAATTTGGATCTAGCTTCTGATCTTAAAACTCGAGAGTACGTTTCAAGAGGATTAATAGTAATCGCTGCTGGTAAAGATTTGGATTTTCCTGCAGGTAATAAGATACGACATGTTGTGCCAAATGATGAAAGTATTAAATGTTTGGTTGAACTATTGTTAAAACTCTCTAGAGAAGATCTTATGTCTCCAAATGAAGTTAGACGATACGCAGAGCAAAACTTGACTCTAAAAATGAAGTTAAGTTACTTGCTTAACGTGGCTGAAAAGAACGTATTATGACTACTTTGTCTGCAAAAGAGTTGATTCAGTTGTTATTAGTAGCCCTTGCGGTTATCGGGGTAGTCTCCGTCGGTTCTTATAATATTTTGCCTAGTAATGTTATTTTTGAGTTGTTGTTCTTGTTCACAGTTTTGGGAACGAGTTACCGGGCACAGCCAAGCCACATATTATTAGGCTTAGTTGTAATGTGTTATTTAATTGCTCTGGTATTGAAGGGGATCATGCTAAATGGCGTTGACCCACGAGATTTTTTAACCGCAAACAAGTTTTTGATATACTTCAGTATCCTGTTGTGGTTAAAGCCCTCAAAGGAAGTTGGAAAAATTGATATTGAGAAGTTATATAATTTATTGCTGGCGCTTTTTCTTATTAAATATTTATATAGCGTTATTACAGGCCTTGATACACGGCCTGGTATATATACGGAAAACAATTATGAATTAATTTTCTTATTAATTTTGTTCGTTGCTCGTCACTTTTATATGGGCAGCTCGTCACTTTTAATAATTGCAATTACAGGGTTTGTTTTTTTCTTATCTGGGTCTAGATCTTCATTTGCTGCGTTGCTAGCGGTACTTTTTCTTCTGAATAGCGGAAAATTAAATGCAAAGAAAATGGTTTTTTATCTAGTCTTTTTCCTAATGGCTTTAGGCTTTGCGTATGTATTTATGGCTCGTTTAGGGGGCGGAGGTCTGGAAGATATTGATAGGTTCAAATTTTTGTTGGCCTTTTATCAACAGATAGAAGATTGGAATTATTTGAATTGGTTGTTTGGTACCCCAGTGCTAACCCCTCTTGATAATGGAGTGTGCGGGATTTTGAGCTTTTATCAAAGCTTGTTCAGTCACACGGGTAACGGGACCTGTTACTCAGTAATATTCCACTCTTATATACTGAGAGTGTTGTTTGACCATGGCGTAATAATTCTACTGGCAACATTTTATATAACTTATGCTTTGCTGAAAGCTTCAGGTTTTCCTGCAAAAGGTTCTAGGGTAATTGTTTTAATTGTTTTTATGTCGGCTTTATCAGTATCTTCGTTAAATAATGCATACACAATTTTAGGGATTTGGTTTGCTATGTCCGTAGGTGCCAATATTAGGAATAGAAGTAAAAATGAACATTGATTTTTTTCAAAAATTAAGTACACCACCTAATAACTTTGAACCGGGCCAAAAATTAGTGAGCTTTGTGAACCCGTATTCTTACTGCGTAATTAGAAATTTAGACCTCACACAGATAAATGAGTGGTATGTTGATGGGGTTGTCGCGGTCAAAGTATTCAGACTTTTAGGGATAGATGTCAGAAGGGCATCTTTCGATTTGACATCATTAGCTCCAATTGTATTCAAACAGGCAGAAAGAAGTGATTTATCTGTGGCAATTTTAGGAGCAAAGCCTCAAGAAATTATCAATTTTGAAAAGTTTTTAATAGGTAAATACCCCAAATTAAATTTGGTTTATACGAGGCATGGTTATTTTAACAATGACGCCGAAAGAGTAGAAGCTTTCGAGAGCTTGTGTGAAGTCAAACCTGATATCGTTGTAGTAGGAATGGGGACTCCTATACAGGAGAGTACCTTAATAGAATTAAGAGAGATGGGGTGGAGTGGAACAGGTTTCACTTGTGGTGGTTTTATACATCAAACCGCTTCTACTGGGGGAGACTATTATCCAAGCTGGATAAACAAAATGAATTTACGTTGGTTATACCGTATGTGGGACGAGCCAAAATTAATAAAACGATATTTTAAATATTACCCGCTATTTCTGTTTTATGTACTTAAAGACTGGATGTGCTTTCGCAAAAAATAAGTTAAACTACTGCGCTATTTTTTATTGTGGGTCATTATAGAGTGAGAAACAAACCCTTCTTACAGTCGCATAGAACCTTAATTTCGACAGCTCAGCGAGTCCTGGACTTCGTTGTATTTTGGTTTTCTCTTTTTGCTGTTTCTGTGTATCTAGAAAGTAATGAAAAAATAAATGTGGCGATATGGTATTCATCTATTGTTGTTTCGCTATTGTATATTGGCTTAGCTGAATATAAACACCTTTATCATAGTTGGAGAGGCCAGCGCATTCGAAGGGAATTGGGCATTGCTACCATTATATTAATATTATCATTCGGTTGCTTGTTTTTGGCAAAGTCATTTTTTCCGAAATTTATCATTGTAAAAGATGAAGTCGTAATTAGTTGGTTGATATTGTCCTGGATTTTGATTATTTCATCTAGGTTAGTTTTTCGCTTAATGTTGAGATATCTGAGAAAGGTGGGTTATAACCACAAGACTGTTATGGTCATAGGTGCTGGCGATTTAGGCCAAAAAGTTGCAACTAATATTACGCAGAATCCATGGTTAGGCTTGGATTTTGTTGGATTTCTTGACGACTATGTCGAAGATGAGGTCTACATAAACGATATCGCTTATTCCATTAAGGGTAAAACGACAGACGCTAAAAACGCGTTGAGTAATGTCGATAGGGTTTATATTGCCCTACCTATGCGTGCTGAGGAAAGAATCCGTGACATTGTTACTCAGTTGGCAGATTCTACGGTATCGGTTTATTTTGTTCCTGATATTTTTATGTTTGAACTTTTGAACTCACGAAATGAAGTCGTAAATGGAGTTATGAGTATCAGTATTCATGAAAGTCCCTTTAGCGGTATAAATGCCATATTGAAGCGTATCGAGGATATAATTGTTGCAACTATGATATTGTTGGTCATTGCCATACCAATTGCATTAATCGCTCTTGCTGTCAAGTTTACGTCGAAGGGACCAATTTTGTTTAAACAAAAGCGTTACGGGTTAGATGGAAAATCTATTCTAGTATGGAAGTTTCGTTCAATGACTGTTATGGAGGATGGCGAAAAAGTAACTCAAGCCTCGAAGAATGATAGTCGCTTGACTCCTATTGGCGGCTTTATTCGAAGAACTTCTTTGGATGAACTTCCGCAATTTATTAATGTTCTTACTGGGCAAATGTCAATAGTAGGACCTCGTCCTCATGCCATTGCTCACAATGAAGAATATCGGAAACTTGTAAAAGGTTATATGTTACGCCACAAGGTGAAACCGGGTATAACTGGTTGGGCTCAGGTAAATGGTTGGAGAGGTGAAACAGACACTCTAGACAAAATGGAGAAACGTGTCGAATTCGACCTTGATTATATCAGAGATTGGTCGTTAATGTTCGATCTAAAAATTATCTTTATGACAATTTTCAAGGGTTTTGTTGGTAAAAATGTCTACTAATTTGAACTCAAAAAAAGCTGCAGCGATGCGGCTTTTGTGTTTAAGTATAAGAAGAAACTTTAATGAGGGAATTCAATGATTTTACCTGTTATTATGGCTGGCGGATCAGGCACTCGTCTATGGCCTCTGTCTAGAGGTAACTATCCAAAACAGTTTCTCACGTTGCAAAATGATTCTACTATGCTCCAAACTACTATTGAGAGGCTGAATGGTTTGCAGTGTGAAGCTCCTATTGTTATATGTAATGAAGAACATAGATTTATCGCTGCTGAACAACTGCGACAAATTAACGTGGTTAATAGCCAGATTTTACTTGAACCTATTGGTAGAAACACGGCTCCAGCTATCGCCTTAGCGGCATTTAAAGCCATAGAGTCCGGTAAAGACCCTTTATTGTTAGTTTTGGCGGCTGATCATGTAGTTGCAAATGTAGATGCATTTCAATCTTCAGTAACAGATGCAATACAGTTTGCCGAAAATGGAAATTTGGTAACCTTTGGTATTGTACCTAACAAACCTGAGACTGGTTACGGATACATTAAGTGTGGTGCCGCAACCTTGGAAGGTAAAGGGTTTGATGTTGCTCAGTTTGTAGAAAAACCTGATTTGAGTACTGCACAAAGCTATCTAGAATCAGGAAGTTACTTCTGGAACAGTGGAATGTTTCTGTTCAAAGCTTCCAATTACCTAAGTGAGTTAAAAAAATATCGCTCTGATATTTATGAAGCTTGTGAACGAGCTATAAAAGTTCTGGAGCAGGATCTTGATTTCATTCGAATTGATAAAGAAGCTTTTGAAAAGTGCCCTGATGAATCAGTCGACTACGCTGTCATGGAAAAAACCGAATCTTCCGTTGTTGTTCCTATGGATGCTGGATGGAATGATATAGGGGGGTTTTCAGCTTTATGGGAAACTGCCGAGAAAGATGCGGCTGGCAACGCATTGACCGGTGATGTGATAACTTCAGAAACCCAAAATACCTTAGTCATGGCAGGTGAAAAGCTCGTTACTACTGTCGGTGTTGACGATTTGGTAATCGTCAATACGAAAGATGCAATATTGGTTGCTCATAAAAACAAAACTCAAGATGTTAAAAAGATTGTCAATGAACTAAAGGCCAATGAACGTTCTGAAGTCACATTTCATAGGGAAGTTTATAGGCCTTGGGGTAAATATGATTCTATTGACAAGGGTGAACGCTTCCAAGTAAAGCGTATTACTGTTAAACCAGGTGCAAAGTTATCTGTCCAAATGCATCATCACAGAGCAGAACATTGGATTGTCGTATCTGGTGCCGCCAAAGTGACAAACGGGGAAAGTGAATTGCTGTTAACTGAAAACCAGTCTACCTACATACCTGTCGGTGTCGTGCATGCGCTAGAAAACCCGGGCAAAGTGCCGTTAGAGCTAATTGAAGTGCAATCGGGCTCCTACCTAGGCGAGGACGATATAGTGAGATTTGAAGACCGTTATGGTCGCGTAGAGGCTAACAAATGAACTTTTTGAACACACAAACTGTGTTATCTCGAAGTGCTTTGGCATTTGGTACATCTGGCGCCAGAGGTCTTGTTGAGGATTTTAACCAAGAAGTTTGTGCTGCATTTACGCTAGCATTTATATCAACAATGAAGGATTCATTTAGCTTTAAGCGGGTCGCAATCGGTATAGATAACAGACCGAGCAGCCCGCTAATAGCTAAGTACTGTGCAACGGCCTTAGACTCGTTAGGATATCAGGTAATATTTTGTGGTGTTTTACCAACCCCAGCGCTTGCAAATTACTCGATGAACGAAAATATTCCTGCAATCATGGTGACTGGTAGCCATATCCCGTTTGACCGAAATGGCCTTAAGTTTTATCGTCCTGATGGAGAGATAACTAAAGAAGATGAAGCAGGGATTTTGTCTGCTTCGGAACAGTTTAAGCTTTCTCCTTTAGTCTCACTTGACGAAACCCCAGTTGCAACTGACTTATACATTAAACGATATGTTAGCTTGTTTAAAAATACCGTTTTGAATGGTAAAAAAATAGGAATATACGAACATTCCAGCTCTGGCCGAGATTGTTATGAAAAAATATTCAGATGTTTGGGAGCTGAAGTTATTTCTCTCGGGAGGAGCGACGAATTTGTTCCGATTGATACTGAAGCTGTCGCAGATGAAGACAAAGAAAAAGCAAAGAATTGGTCTAAACAATTCAAACTAGATGCGATCTTCTCAACTGACGGTGACGGCGACAGGCCTTTGATCGCTGATGAGGAAGGCTGTTGGCTTAGAGGCGATGTGTTAGGCTTATTAACTTCAATTGCTCTTGATATCGATGCTTTGGCCGTTCCTATTAGCTGTAACACGGCGATAGAAAAATCGGCTCAATTTAATAGTGTTGTAAGAACGAAAATAGGTTCGCCATATGTCATCGCTGAGTTTGCTGAATTAGAAAAAAAATACAAATCTGTAGCAGGTTTTGAAGCAAATGGCGGTTATTTGTTAGGTACCGATTGCAAAGTGAATGGTCAGACTTTGGCCGCATTGCCAACTCGAGATGCCGTACTGCCGGCAATAATGCTCTTTGCAAACAATAATTTGCAAGTGTCGGACTTAGTAAATAACTTACCAAGTAGGTATACGGCAAGCGATAGAGTAAAAGATTTTGAGACGGCAACGAGTAAAAAGATCATTGAGAAATACAAATCGGAGCCGACCGAGCTATTGCGCAGGCTGGGTTTTGTTAATCCAGAAATCATAGATGTAAATACCATAGATGGGCTTAGACTAACATTGAAGAACAATGAGGTTATTCATTTGCGGCCTTCTGGCAATGCCCCTGAATTCAGGTGTTATGCTGAATCGTCAAGTGAGTTTAAAGCCAAAGAAATAGTTAGCAAAGTGCTTTCTAATTTAGAGTTAAAGTTTAAGTAGGTTCAAATGAAATACTTAGTAACAGGTGCGGCGGGATTTATTGGCTTCCACGTAAGTAAACGATTGTTATCGGAAGGTCATGAAATCGTCGGTATAGACAATCTAAATGATTATTATGACGTAAATTTAAAGAAAGCTAGGTTGGAAATAATTTCATCGCATGAACAGTTTACTTTCCATAAGTTGGATTTGGCAGATCGTGAAGGAATGGAAAGGTTATTTGCAAAAGAAAAATTTGACATTGTTATACACCTAGCAGCACAAGCCGGTGTCAGATATTCAATTGATAATCCTTTTGCGTATGCGGATTCGAACTTAACTGGGCACCTGACCGTTCTGGAAGGTTGCCGTCATAATAATGTAAAACACTTAGTGTACGCTTCGTCTAGTTCTGTTTATGGCTTGAATACTAAAATGCCTTTTAGTTGTGACGATAGTGTTGATCATCCTATTTCGCTTTACGCGGCCACCAAAAAATCAAATGAGCTGATGAGTCATACCTATTCTCATTTGTATGGAATACCAACTTCAGGGCTCAGGTTTTTTACCGTATACGGGCCTTGGGGGCGTCCAGATATGGCACCATATAAGTTCACCAAGAAAATAGTTGATGGTGACAGTATAGATATCTATAACAATGGTGATTTAAGCCGCGACTTTACTTACATAGATGATATTGTTGAAGGCGTTATACGTATCGCAGAAGTTTATCCGCAAGGTGTAGAAGATTGGTCTAGCAGTGACAGTACGCCTAAAAATAGTTATGCGCCTTATAGGTTGTATAACATTGGAAACGGAGAGTCGGTTAAATTACTTGATTTTGTAGAAGCACTTGAGACTTCTATTGGCATTTCAGCAGAAAAAAATATGATGCCAATGCAACCTGGTGATGTTTACAAAACTTGGGCCGATACTAAAGATCTTTTCGAAGTGATTGGTTATAAACCCAAAGTTAGCATTAAAGAAGGCGTAGCTAATTTTGTCGACTGGTATCGTCAGTTTTATAGAATTTAAATGGAAAAACGTTAATGAATATTGCTATTGCTGGTACAGGTTATGTTGGCCTTTCCAATGCCATGTTGTTGGCGCAAAATAACGACGTCATTGCCATCGACTTAGTGAAAGAAAAAGTTGATATGTTAAATGATGGCGTTTCCCCTATTGTTGACGATGAAATATCTGAATTTTTAACACGCAGTAATCTGACATTTAGGGCAACCACAAATAGTCAAGAAGCCTATGGGAATGCGGATTTTGTGGTCATCGCTACGCCGACAGATTATGACGTTGATACTAATTACTTCAATACAAGCTCTGTTGAATCAGTAATAAAAACTGTGATGAGTATTAATCCTAATGCCGTGATTGTCATAAAATCTACTGTTCCAGTGGGTTTTACCGCACGGATTAGGCAAGAGCTTGATTGTGAGAATATACTATTTTCACCAGAATTCTTGAGAGAAGGAAAAGCGTTATTTGACAATCTGCACCCTTCACGAATTATTGTCGGGGAACGTTCTGAAAGGGCGGAGACGTTTGCGAACCTTTTGAAACAAGGCGCGGTTAAAGAAGACATCGATATTTTATATACGGACTCTACCGAAGCGGAAGCGATAAAATTGTTTTCAAATACTTATTTGGCCATGCGTGTCGCCTATTTTAATGAGTTGGATACTTATGCCGAAACTCATGGTTTAGACAGTAAGCAAATCATTCAGGGAGTTAGTTTAGATCCACGTATTGGTAATCACTACAATAATCCATCATTTGGTTACGGTGGTTATTGTTTACCAAAAGATACGAAACAACTATTGGCTAACTTCAGTGACGTTCCACAAAATCTGATAAGAGCGATTGTAGACGCCAATACAACCCGAAAAGATCATATTGCAGATTCTATTATCAAGAAAAGCCCAAAAGTTGTCGGAATGTATCGATTGATCATGAAATCAGGTTCTGACAATTTTAGAGCGTCCTCAATACAGGGGATTATGAAACGGATTAAAGCTAAAGGTATCGAAGTTGTAGTACATGAACCAGTTTTGCAGGATTCTGAATTTTTCAGATCTAAGGTAATCAATGACCTGAATGAGTTTAAAAAAATATCCGACATTATAGTTGCAAATCGAAATGTTGAAGAATTGGAAGATGTTGCAGACAAAGTCTATACACGAGATTTGTTTGGTAGTGATTGATATAAGAGAAAATGAGAATCCTCATTTTTAACGTGGTTGCTAAATTTGAAGCTTGTTAGGTTTAGAGATGTAATTATACTTGCTTGACATTTACCATTGTCAAGCATCAAAATTGTGGTATCGCCAATTATTTATTACCCTAAAATTTACAACCATTCAATAACTATGAACTATTCATATTTTAATAGAATGAACATTAGCACACTTTGTAACCAAACGCTCATCTTCATAAAAAAAATTACATTTTTGTAATAAAACTCTGGTATATTTTGCGCCAAATAAAAATCACAACTACGAATGTCTTATCTAGGGAAGTATTAATGAAGTTGTTTTGGTCTTCAATTGTTTTAGCTTTATCGTTTAGCGCTTCTGCCATTACCCCATCTCCAACACAGTTGGAGCAATTTAAGAAGCTACCTAAAGCACAGCAAGAAGCCCTAGCCAAACAATATGGCATTAGCTTAGATTCTCTAATACCTAAACAGAGTCCGTCAAGTTCTTTAGATAAAGAACGCGAGTTCTCAACTCCTAGTGAAAAAATGGATAATGAAGGCGTTACAATTGACCAAAATCATGGAATTGTAGATACCTCTGAATTACGCGATGAAATAAGTACAGAAGGTGACGAAAAGACATTAAAGCTATTTGGATATGATATTTTTGCTGGCCAAAGCAGTGGTTTTGAACCTCTAACAAATGTACCGGTTCCTGCTGAATATGTATTAGGCCCAGGTGATGAAATAAATGTAAAGATGTTCGGTAAAGAATATCAATCGGTTTCGGTCACAATAGATAGAAATGGAACTTTCTCATTGCCAGAAACTGGACCAATATCAGTTGCAGGGCTAAGCTTTTCGGAATTCAAAGACGTTTTTCAACAGGAGTTATCCAACAAAGTAATCGGTTTGAAGGCAACTGTGACTATGGGTGCGCTTCGAAGTATGCGTATTTTTGTATTAGGGGAAGTTAACAGGCCTGGTGCTTATACCGTTAGTTCTCTGTCTACCATGACCCATGCACTTTTTTCTGCTGGCGGTATTACTGGGGTTGGCTCTCTTAGGAATGTCGAGCTCAAACGTCGTGGCAAGTTAATAACGAAGCTAGATTTGTATGATATGCTTTTAAAAGGTGATACAGCAAATGATGTTAACCTGTTAGCTGGTGATGTAGTATTTGTTCCTCCTACGGGCAAGATTGTAGGAGTTGAAGGGGAAGTTAAACGTCCTGCCTTATACGAAATGAAAGGGGGAGAATCCGTCTTAGACGTTTTAAACTTAGCGGGGGGAGAGTTACCCACTGCTTATCTAAAGGTGTCGAAGCTAGAACGAATAAATGACGTTGGCGCAAAAACCGTTTTAGATATGGATTTAACAAGTTTTAGTCATAAAAATACTAAAATAAAAAACGGTGACATTTTAAGAATAAAGAATGTGCTAAATGAGCTTCAGAACGTAGTTAGACTAGAAGGTCATGCGTTACGAACTGGTGTATTTAGTTGGAAAGAGGGGCAAAGAGCACTAGATATTATTGGCACAGTGTCAGAATTGAAAACTAACCCAGACCTTGATTACGCACTAATTATTCGAGAAGAGCCGAACATTAAGACTATTTCAGCATTGCAATTCTCATTGAAAGAAGCACTAAACGATCCGCAGACTGAAAAAAACCCCAGACTTAAACCTCTCGATACTGTATATATATTTTCTTCAGAAGAAAAACGTAATATAGATGATGTACTCTCCCGTCTGGAAAAACAGGCGCGCAGCAGCGAGCCGGCAAAATTGGTTGAGGTAGTTGGTAATGTTGAATACCCAGGAATGTACCCTCTAACAAAAGGGATGACGATAGGTTCTTTAATAAGGGCCTCTTTTGATGTTAAAGAATATACAGATAGGGATTATGCTTTATTAAAACGAGTAAATTTTGCTAAAAACAAGGTAGAGTTTGAAGTTATTTCTTTAAAAGAGCCAAGTTCTGTTGCATATAATTTGCAAGAGTTAGATAAATTATATGTATTTAACCTAAATGAGCCTCGAGAGAAACTTATTGCAGACTTACTGGGCGAGATTAGAAATCAAACCTCTAAAGAGAATGAACAGTCGTTGGTAACGATCAATGGACAAGTTCGTTTCCCTGGTACTTATCCACTTTCTTCAAATATGTCCGCTGCTGATTTAGTGGCGGCTGCGGGTGGGTACACGGAATCTAGTTATTTAGTCGATTTTAACGTAGCACGATTTGTAACTAATGGTATCGATGAGTCAACTTATGATCTTCAAACAATAGAACTAAATGAAAACACTCTTGAGACGTTTTCCTTAGAAGCGAAGGATTCCTTATTTATTAAGGGAATACCGGAGTGGCAAGAAGCAGAAGTCGTTGAACTAGTGGGAGAGTTCAAGTTTCCGGGTAAGTATGCGATTAGAAAAGGTGAAAGTTTAGCACAACTTGTTGAGAGAGCAGGTGGCTTTAATAACTATGCGGAAATAAAGGCGAGTATCTTTACTCGAGAGTACCTTAGGGTGAAAGAGCAACGTGTATTGGACGAAGCTCATGAAAAAATGAAACAGCAAATGGTATTGGGCAGATATAACGCTGGGCAATTTTCAGATGGTAGCGCTGGCTCATTCCAAAGTATATTAAATACGCTAGAGCAAGCTGAAGCAGTTGGTCGCATGGTAGTTACTTCTGACCAAATCACTAATGTAAAGAGCTCTCTCGAGTTAAGAGATGGAGATCGCCTTATCGTACCTCGTAAGACTTATGAAGTGAGTGTCCTTGGCCAAGTTTATCAGCCAACAACGCTTCCTTGGATTTCCGGACAAGGTATTGACGATTATATAGAAGGAGCCGGAGGAGTAAATCAGATTGCTGAAGAAGGCGACACTTATTTAATTAAAGCTAACGGCCGTGTTGTTACAGGTGGTTGGTTTGAATCTGCAAAGGTTGAGCCGGGAGACTCCATTATGGTACCCGCAGATATTTCGCCGATACCTACGCTTACACTTTGGCAGGCCGTTACAACTATTTTGGCTCAATCAGCAACGACTATTGCGCTTATCGCTGCGTTGTAGATAGTTTAGAGGTTAGAATTGACTTTTCTGGTGAGCAAGAGCCTTAAATGAAGAGAGGCTAAAACACCTCTGTGTAAAAATGTAAGTAATAGAAAATTATAATTTATGAATGATGAATTAGATAAAAGTCGTGAGTTGGAAAAAAGGATAAAAAGGCTGGAAGATTCTGAAAGTGATGATAGAGCTCTCTTGGATGGTTATAAGCATTTCATGTTTAATATAAAGAACTCCGACGACGGAATTAAAGATTATGGTGAAAATGACATTAATCTAAGGCAAGTAATTATTACGCTATGGAGACAAAGGTTCCATATGGCATTAATTGTCACCATTTTCGCGGGCTTGTCTGTTGTTTATGCGGTGTTGCAGCCAAATGTCTATAAAGTTACTACAATCCTAGCTCCTGCTAATGAGGATGCTAAAAGTGGATTGGGTGCCCTTGCCAGTCAATATGGTGGAATTGCTGCAATGGCAGGAATAGACTTAGCTTCCTCAAGTGACAAGCAAGTCGACCATGCTTTGGAGTTCCTGCAGAGTTGGTCATTTTTGGATGACTTTGTTAATAAATATCGATTAAAGCCGAGCTTTATGGCGACAATTGGTTGGGATAAAAGCGAAGACCAATTGATGTATGATGAAAACATATATGATCGAACCAACGACGAGTGGGTTAGTATTGATGGGTCTACTAGTGAACCTAGTAGTTATAGAACTTATAAATTAGTATCGGAAAAAATAAAACTTTCTAGGGATAGTAAGTCCGGTTTAATTAATTTGAGTGTTTCGCATTATTCTCCAAATACAGCGTATGACATTTTGAGCACCTTAACAATTGAAATTAACGAACACTTTCGTGCTGTAGATCAGGATAACGCGAGGCTTAATATAGAATTGCTAAAAGCTAAAATAAGCAACACGTCAAACACTGAGATGCGAAAAATATTTTATAGAATGATTGAAAATCACTCTAAGACATTGTTATTAACTGAAGTTAATGAGCAATATTTGTTTAAGACAGTGGTTCCACCGATGAAACCAGAAAGAAAGGATAAGCCTAGCCGGGCGTTATTATGCATCTTGGGTACTTTGCTCGGTGTATTGGTGGCAATACTATTTGCGTTGTTTAATGATAGAAGAATCGGTAAAGAAGCAGAAAAATGAAAAAAATAGCAATAATTGGCCAAGGTTATGTTGGTCTTCCATTAGCTGTAGAGTTCGGCAAATATAGAGAAGTTCTTGGCTTTGATATTAACCAAGAGCGAATTAATGAATTGAATGCAGGTGTAGACTCAACTCTTGAAGTTTCAAAAGACGAACTTACCAAATCTAAATATTTGAGTTTTTCTTCTGACAAGTCAGATTTAGACAGTTTTGATATCTACATTGTAACGGTCCCAACCCCCATAACAGAAGACAATGCCCCTGATTTAAGGCCTCTGCAAAATGCTTCTAAAATGTTAGGTGAGTTTATAAAACCAGGTGACATTGTAATTTATGAATCGACAGTATACCCGGGAGCAACTGAAGAAGTTTGTTTGCCTATTATTGAAAAAGTATCTGGGTTGAAGTTCAATCAAGATTTTTACGCAGGTTATTCTCCAGAGCGAATTAATCCAGGCGATAAAGTAAATACTTTGACCAAGATTCTTAAAATCACTTCTGGGTCGACTCCTGAGATTGCAAAGGAAATAGATGACTTATATGGAACAATAATTGATGCTGGCACCTATTTAGCCCCCTCGATTAAAGTAGCGGAAGCAGCGAAGGTTATAGAGAATACTCAACGAGATTTGAATATTGCAGTAATTAATGAGTTTTCAAAGATTTTCAACAAGTTGAATATAGATACTGAAGAAGTATTAAATGCAGCGGGAACGAAGTGGAACTTTCTTAAGTTTAAACCCGGATTAGTCGGTGGTCATTGCATTAGTGTGGATCCATATTATCTTACGCATAAAGCGCAAGAGGTAGGTTACCGCCCCGAAGTCATTCTTTCTGGCAGAAGAATTAACGATGGAATGGGAGAGTATGTTGCTTCTCAGATGGTTAAGGCTATGTCTAAAAAAAGGATCCATATTGACCAGGCCAGAGTTCTGGTAATGGGTTTTACATTTAAAGGGGATTGCCCTGATGTTAGGAATACTAAGATCATAGACATCGTTAATGAATTGAGAGATTTCAATGTACATGTCGATGTATGTGATAGTTGGGCAGATCCTAAAGAAGTTTTAGAAGAGTATAAGTTGGAATTGACGTCTAGCCTCGAAAATAATGCGTACGACGGGATTATTCTGGCCGTCGACCACACAGAGTATAAAGAAATGGGCACCGATAGAATTCGTGCGCTTGGCAAGAGTTGTCACGTCCTTTATGACGTTAAACATGTATTTAAGTCGGGCGTAGCCGATATTCGATTATAGGAAATTGGAATAATGAAGAAATTTGCACTTATAGGCGCAGCTGGTTATATCGCGCCTAGGCACTTAAAAGCAATTAAAGATACTGGCAACGAGTTAATAGTGGCAATGGATGTAAATGACTCAGTTGGAATTATGGACAGTCACTTTCCTGAAGCTGAATTTTTCACAGAATTTGAAGACTTTACGGCTTATGTAGAAGATCAGGAAATGAAAGGGCAAAAACTAGATTTTATTGCTATTTGTAGTCCCAATTATCTGCACGCTCCGCATATGAAATACGCCCTTAAAAATGGTATCGATGTTATCTGTGAAAAACCACTCGTGTTAAATTCTGATGATATGGACATTCTTAAAGAGTATGAGAGCAAATATGGTGCAAAGGTAAACTCTATCTTGCAACTTAGATTGCACCCATCAATCATCGCATTGAAAGAAAAAGTTAAAAATGCACCTGAAGATAAAATATTTGACGTAGACCTTACGTACATGACTTCTCGCGGTAAATGGTACATGAAATCCTGGAAAGGTTATGATCACAAGTCCGGTGGCGTTGCGACAAATATTGGAGTGCACTTTTACGACATGCTGCATTTCATTTTCGGTGACTTGGTTAAGAATGAAGTGCATTATCGAGATGAAAAGACTTGTAGTGGCTATCTAGAGTACAAACGCGCTCGAGTTAAGTGGTTTCTTTCAATCGATTCAACTAATTTACCCGACAATGCGGTACAAGGAGAAAAGCTGACTTATCGTAGTATAACCATTAGTGATGGTGTTGATACTGAAGAGTTAGAGTTTTCTGGTGGCTTCACTGATCTGCATACCCAAAGCTATCAAAATATTTTATCTGGCAACGGATTTGGAGTAGATGAGAACAGAGTTGCGATTGAAACGGTTGAAAATATTAGGACCCATAAATTGACAGTGGCTGGAGATAACGCACATCCGCTTCTAAGCAAGGTAATGTAAATATGGATTACTTTGTACATGAAAGCGCCATAGTCGATAGCGGTGCGCAAATAGGTTGTGATACAAGAGTCTGGCACTTCGCTCATGTTTGTGCTGATGCAAAAGTAGGGGATAGGTGTTCCTTGGGGCAAAATGTATTTGTTGGCAACAAGGTGAAAATTGGAAACAACGTTAAAGTGCAAAACAATGTTTCGGTATATGACAACGTCTATCTAGAAGATGATGTATTTTGTGGACCAAGCATGGTTTTTACGAATGTCTATAATCCTAGGTCGTTTATCGAACGGAAAACAGAGTACCGAGATACGATTGTTAAAAGAGGCGCAACGTTAGGTGCGAACTGTACGGTTGTGTGCGGTGTAACAATTGGCGAGTATGCTCTGGTTGGTGCCGGTGCTGTGATTAATAAGGATGTAAAGCCTTATGCGTTAATGGTCGGTGTACCTGCAAAACAGATTGGGTGGATGAGTAAATACGGTGAACAACTAGACCTTCCGCTGGAAGGTGATGCAGTTGCTGTTTGTCGGCATACCAAAGAGAAATACGTTCTGACTGGCAATGACTTGGTAGTCGAAGCTTGAATGTTAGTTCCCGCATAAGATACAAAATAAGAAATTGAAATATGCATTTTATAGATTTACAAGCACAGTATAGACATCTAAAGGAAAAGATTGATAAGCGAATTCAAGGCGTCTTAGAACATGGAAAATATATCATGGGACCTGAGGTCCAGGAGCTAGAGAGTAAGCTTGCTGAATATGTCGGTGTTAAACATTGTGTTACCTGCGCAAACGGAACGGATGCACTCACCTTGTCGATGATGGTACTCGACATAAAAGAGGGGGATGCCGTTTTTTGTCCTACGTTTACTTTTTTTGCTACCGCAGAAACGATTGCGTTTCAGAAGGCTACGCCTATTTTCGTCGACAGTGACGAGCAAACCTTCAACATTTGCCCAAGCCACTTGGAGAAACAAATAGAAAAGGTGATTGCAGATGGTCAATTAAGGCCTAAAGCGATCATAGCAGTGGATCTATTCGGATTGCCAGCTAACTATCCTGTTTTACAAAAAATTGCTGATAGATATGGTTTGATAATCATAGAAGATGCAGCGCAAGGATTTGGCGGGGAAATAAATGGTATACGTGCAGGTAGCTTTGGCGACATTGCTACCACCAGTTTTTTTCCAGCAAAACCTTTAGGCTGTTATGGAGATGGGGGGGCTGTTTTTACGAATAGCGATGAGTACGCAGAGTTGTTAAGGTCATATAGGGTTCACGGTAAAGGTGAAGACAAATATGATAATATTCGAATTGGCATGAACTCGCGATTGGATACGATTCAAGCAGCCGTGTTGCTAGAAAAGCTCTCTGAGTTTCCTAAAGAGCTTGAGACTCGAAATTCGATTGCAAAGAAATATGATGAGTCGTTTGCTAGTCTTTACACTACACCCTATGTACCGGAGGGATATAAAAGCTCTTGGGCCCAATATACTCTTGTATCGAGTAATCGAAGTGAAGTAATAGCTTCCTATAAAGAAAAAGGTGTTCCAAGCATGATCTATTATGGCACGTGCCTGCATCAACAGACTGCATTTTCCAGCTTAGGTTATACCGACGCCGATTTTCCTATAGCCAGCGCATTGGCCAGTAAAGTATTTAGTTTGCCAATGAGTGGCTATTTAAATGATGAACAACTGTCTCAAATTATCTAGTTGGATAGTCTTAATTGACTTGCTGAAATGCGTAAGTGAGATGGAATATCTGTTTTGATCCATTCTTCCATTGTAGCTGTAAAGCAATCTAAGTTTGCCAAAAATGTTATGACATTATTGCTTGGGTCTTCGCTTGCCCAGGCAATACCTCTAGCGTTAAGCCCAATTCTCACTAGAATATATTCACCTGAGGAATTTGGCGTAGTAACAATCTATTTATCTTTAGTTTCCATTATTGCTGTTTTGGCTACTGGTCGTTATGAGTTAGCAATAGTTCAACCAGAAAAAAGAGCAGACGCGATTTCGATTGTTGTCTTATGTTGTTCGATAACAATTGTCGTTAGTGGGATTTTGTTTTTGTTCGTGTTGTTTTTTAATGAACAAATTGCAATCTTGCTCGGTGAAAAACAATTGGGTCCTTGGCTTTTTTTGTTACCTGTTAGTATTTTTCTTACGGGAATGCATAAGTCACTTAATTATTGGTATGTTAGAAACAAGCAATTTAAGCTTGTTGCTGCATCTAATGTTGCTCAAGGTATGACAACGCCCACAACTCAAGTGATATTTAACGGCATGTCAGGTGGGTTGATATTGGGCAGCCTGCTCGGCACGGCGGCGTCAGGTTTGGTATTATTGAAGCAATGTTTAAAAAAAGAGAAAAAAAGCTTCGCTACAGTCACCAAGGTGAAAATGGTAGAACAAGCAAAGCGATATTCAAAACTTCCGAAGTACTCTTTGGCTGGCTCGTTTGCTGACAATACGTCTCAACAATTGCCAGTATTTTTTATTACCAGGGTATTTAATTCACACGCCACTGGCTTATTTAGTTTAACTATGAGAGTTATAAACCTTCCGTTAACTTTGATTTCGAGAAGTGTCTCTCAAGTCGTATTACAGAAGGTTGCTGACCTTAATAATACTTCGCCATCACAGATTAAAGCTCTAATTATTAAATTATTTGTTTTGCTGTTAGCAATCAATTTACCTCTCATAGCGGTAATTTGGTTTTTTGGCGGAGACTTATTTAGTTTTGTTTTTGGTGAGCGCTGGCGAGAAGCTGGTGAGCTTGGACGCATTTTAGTTTTTGCGCTGGCAATTCGTTTTGCAGTTAGCCCTTTGAGTGTAGTTATGACACTAGATAGGAATGTTCGAAGTGGTGTTGTGTGGCAATTCATGTATTTGGTAACCATATCGTTAACCCTATATTTTTTGTCTTCGTATGATTTAGAAGTATTTATGACGGGGTTAGTCATTCATGAGGTTGTGCTGTACGTATTGTATTTGGTTTTAATCATTAGTAGTACTAATTATAAAAAGGGTATTGAAGAGTAATGTGTGGTATTGCCGGTGTCGTAAGTAAGAGTAATGAATTGGATCCTCTTATACTGAAAAAAATGAATTCAGCAATCTCTCATCGTGGACCAAATGGAAGTGGTGAATTTATTTCAGGTTCGTTTATGTTTGGCCATACTCGATTAGCAATTGTAGATGTGTCTATTGATGGGCATCAACCAATGCATTTTATGGACCGTTATGTAATTACCTATAACGGTGAGATATATAATCACATTGAATTGCGAAGAGAGTTAGAAGCTGCTGGTTACAAATTTCAAAGCAAGACTGATACGGAAGTAATTATGGCGGCATATGATTTTTGGGGAGAGAACTGTTTTAATCGATTTAACGGAATGTGGGCATTTGTTATCTATGACCGAGTTGAAGACAGATTCATTATCTCAAGAGATCGATTTGGAATAAAACCGCTGTATTTTTATCGAGATGAAAACGTTTTTATTTTTGCAAGTGAAGTTAAGGCGATACTTGAACATCCTGCAGTGAATGCTGATGCTAATCTAGATTATTTAGAAGGTTATCTTAAAGACGGGGCAAAAGAGTGGTTAGAGTATACCGCATTTAAGGATATTCATCGCTTCCCTTGTGCTAGTTATATAATTTCAAAGACAGAAAATTTGTGTTCAAGTTTCGAAGCGAAGTTGTTCTGGCAAGTTACACCCAATTTAGATCGCGAAAAATTTTGCCCTAAACGTGCAGATAAATTAGCAAACCAATACTTTGAGTTATTATCCGATGCGGTGAAAATACGATTAAGAGCTGATGTCAAGGTCGGATCTGCGCTGTCCGGTGGGCTTGACAGCAGTTCAATTGTATTGCTTGTGAACGAACACCTTAAAAATCAGGGAAAGGAAGAACTACAGCAAACATTTTCAAGCGTATATAAATCACATGGAACAACTGATTGTGATGAAAGTGAATATATTGATGCATTAGCAAAGTTTCTAAAGGTTGAGTCAAATCAGATTGAGCCCAAAGAATCTGAAATTTCTAGGGCGCATCAGGATGTGATAAAGGCGATGGAAAACCCTCCAGAAAGCTGCTTGATGTCATCATGGTATACCTATAGTAAAGTAGCGGAGACAAACGTCAAAGTAACATTGGATGGTCAAGGAGCTGATGAGCAACTTGCGGGGTACTTAGTTTATATTAGGCAATACCTCTTATCTATATCAATTATGGACTTCATCAAAGAGGTCCCTAAGTTTCTTAAAATTCCAGGAGCTAAAAGGCAAGTCAAAGTGGCAATTTTAATGCGTGCAGTAATGTCAGTGTTTGGTCGAAAAGCTCTTAAAAAGGCTTTTAAGAGGGTGAAGGGTAGAAAGTTAATTATTGATTTGAACGAAGAACTGGATATTTCGACTAAAACGACTCTGCAAACGTTAATTCACTATGCGGACCATACTAGTATGGCCCATGGGATAGAATCAAGAATGCCATTTATGGATTATCGAGTCATAGAATTTCTTTCAAGTGTCCCAGCATGTTATAAAATGCACAACGGTTGGACTAAATATCTAGCGAGATTAGCATTTGATAAAAAGCTTCCAGATGATATTTGTTGGAGAAAAGACAAAATGGGGTGGCCGGTGCCAGAAGAGCATTGGTATCGCGGTAGTTTAAAGGGGTGGCTTATTGAGTTAGTGAATGGTTCAAAATTAGATAAAAAATTAGTAGGCCATGCTCCAGTAGAAGAAGTACTTGAATCAAAGGAGCCAATAAAAAGAATAATTCGTCGACTAAATGTGGCTCTTTTTGAAGATATATTCCTTTCAAAAAAGGCATAAAACATAGCGCCTAATAATGCGCGCGCAATATACATTTGAAGATATTTGTTGTATATAGGCCGAGCACTATATTTATGGTGCTTAAAATTCGTTGTTATAGGTCTGTTTGAGCTAGGGTGTTCCAGTTTGTTAATTACGTTATTCTTTCTTACTTATATACTTAACTTTTGTTTTGTATTTGCTTCGATATACAGTCTAATTAAGCGTGGCAAAAAGACAGTCTTTTTAGGTTTTTCAATTGGGTATGTAGTTACGAATTACATTGGCATAATGGTTCTATTTTTAGGCTGGGATGAATATAGGCAAGATATTGGTGTAACGGATAAAATAACCATAATAAAAATATTTTTATTTAGTGTACTTTCCTATTGGATTGTTTACGTCTCCGCTTTTTATCGAAGAAATATCGATGTAAACACTCGTAAGTTGATATTAAGTCGTTTTGATAAATATATGTACCTTATTATGTGTGTATTGGTTGCTGGATTTTCTTTCTTATATATTCGAAGTTTAGATAATATAGCGCTTTTTCACGCTTTTATAGGAAGTGAAGGAGTCGATAAGATGAGAAGTGAGATGGGCAATGCAAATCAGTCCTCTCATTGGATTCGACTTTTTATTAACGTGTTTTGCGTGTTTTGGGGTTATATTTCAATAATTTTAGTGAAACAAACACAGAAGATTCGATATAAGATATTGAATGTGATAGCTCAACTGGGAGTGATTGTTCTGCTTTTAATCGATACCAGTAAGTTTGCTATTATCCAATATTTTATCGGCTTATTAGCGATAGAATACTTTCTAGGTGATGGCAAGCTAAAAGGCAAAATGTTGCGATTAGCTATTTTGGGGTTTGCTGGTATTTTTGGAATGTATTACCTCTTTGCTAGTTTGGATAATATAGGAATTATTCTTCAGGCTGCTAGTTCAAGAATGGTAACTGGCTCAATAGCTCCCTCTTATTTTTATCTACAGTATATTGATCAAACGGGTAATTATTTCCTTGGTACCTCATTTCCAAATCCTGGAGGCGTTTTTGGGTATACACCAATTTCCGTTTCCGTTTTTATAATGGACTGGTGGTTTGGTTATTCAGACGATGGCATTGTTGGGAGTAGCCCTACAACTTTTTGGGCCGAAGCTTATGTGAATTTTAGCATAATCGGCATAGTAATATTTTCATCATATATGGGGCTTTTAATTAGGCTGCTAGATTCGGTTATTAGTAAGTATAGTCATAGATTGGTGCTAAAAGCTGCATTTGGTTGGTTTTCTGCATTTATTTTCACAGCAAATATTTCAGGAATATCTGAATTTTTAAAACCCATTTTTATAGTCGCCTTGGGCTCAATAATAATCTTAGGAATATCTAAATATGGCAAGCAGTAGCGTATTGCATCTTACGCATACCGATATAACAATTGACGGTAGGATCCTTAAAGAAATGGAAGCATTGCGCGATAACTTTCTTGTTTTTGGCGTAGGTGTTAGTAAATTGGAACGCAATACCGAAGGTATGAAGACATTTAGATCAAAACCTGTGTTTGGAAGTAAAATTCTTGGTTATTTGTGGTGTTATTTAACATTGATTCGGTTCGTTTTGAGTATGAAGCCGCATATCGTACACGTTCACGATTGGTATATGCTTCCAATCGGTTGTTTAGTTAAACTTTTTAGAAATAGCAGATTAGTCTACGACGCTCATGAGTTAGAAGTTGATGTCAATTCCACTAGTAAGTTTAGGAAATACGCGGCAATTGTGGTTGAATATGTCTTTGTCAGGTTTATAGACAGGTTTATTACAGTTTCAGATACGATTAACGAATTTTATATTCAACGATATAAAAAAATTAAAAACGATAACTCCGTTGTTATTCTTAATGCTCCAAGCTTAGATATCCCCAAAAACTTAGACGGAAGAGAAGTTTGTATTAATCGTGACAAATTGAATATCATTTATGTTGGTGGAATAGAAAATGGTAGGGGTATTGAACAATTTATAGAATATTGCTCTGCACTTGAAAGCCATATTGATTTTTATTTATTAGGTTATGGCTCTTTAGAGTCTAGTTTGAAAAAACAAGTAGAGACAGCGAAGTTGTCTAATGTGAATTTTCTTGGAAGAGTAAGTCATTCCGAAGTAACGGCGTACGTCGAGAAAATGGACTACGGCCTTTGTATTATTGAGCCTGTTTCTAAAAGCGATGAATACTGTCTTCCGAATAAGCTTTTCGAATATTATTGTAGTGGAAAAAGAATTATTGGAAGTAATTTAATCGAAATTAAACAATTCATAGAAAATAATAAATGCGGTTTAATACTCGATGAGTCATGGAGCGCGAACCAGTTGTTAACTCAGTTAGAAGAAGATATGAAAACACCAAGTGAATCAACTGTAAATATGAAATATAGTTGGGAACACCAAGCGAAGCTCCTTGTTGAACTATATGAAGGGATTTAATAGTTGTGAAAACCGCTACCATATATGAAATAACAACCGCTCATCCAAGGGACGACATTAGAATTTATCATAAGTATTGTAAGAGTTTAGAAAACGATCTTATGGTTGAATTACTAGTACAAGATGAAAATGGGGACCACAAGTACTCCGAAAACCTTCTAGTTAAGGATCTAAAAAGAAAATCTAAGTTCGGTATGTTTGGCAAATATTACCAAATATTGAAGTATTTGAAGGAACAAGACAAAAAACATAACTCGTTGCTGCATCTACATGATCCTGAGTTAATGCCATTGTCGATTTTATTGGGAATTTTGGGTTATAAAGTCGTTTTTGATTTCCATGAGGATTATGTAAAGCAACTTGATTCTAAGCCCTATTTAAGAGTCTGGCAAAAGACGTTTTTCAGAATATTATTCCGTCCTCTAATGTACCTAACCTGTAAAACCGCAAAGTTAACCATTGGCGTTACACCAGACTTAGTGAGCAAATTAAATAGATATAAAAACAACAGTATGCTGGTTGAGAATTACCCGTTACTAAGCGAAGCAATAGTACATTCGAAAGCACAAAGCAAACAGTTTGTTTATGCCGGCAATATAAGTGAAATTCGCGGAATATATGAAATGCTGGATTTTCTACTAGTCTTAAAAGGAGATTATAAGCTGATACTTTGTGGTAAGTTTAGAAACGAAGTATTGGAAAAGTCAGTTAAGGAGCATGATGGGTGGAAGCACGTTGACTACAGAGGAGTTGTAGATCGGCAAACTCTAAAATCTATTTTCTCGCAATCTTTAGCGGGCTTAATATTTTTTCAAAAAGTTCCCAATAATTTAGACTCTCGTCCTAACAAGTTTTATGAGTATATGGAAGCTTCACTTCCCATTATCGCTAGTGATATTCCTAGTTGGAAAACGTTTATTGATAAAAATGAGTGTGGGGTGACGCTGGCGACCGATTCTTTGGGAAGTAAGGAAGAATTGGAAGCATTGTTAGGAGGTGAAACTGTATTAAAGCAACTAGGAGATAATGGCCGGGCTTTCATTGAAAATAATTATTCATGGCAATACAAATACGAATTTGTGAAAGAAAAATTAAAGAGCATTTTATGAAGAAAATAATTACGGTCGTAGGCGCAAGACCACAGTTTGTCAAAGCGGCAGTTGTTTCTGAGCAGTTCGGTAAGTTTTCTAAGTTAGAGGAGGTAATGGTACATACCGGTCAGCATTATGACGAAAATATGTCAAATGTTTTCTTCAGTGAACTTGAAATGGTACCGCCGAAGTACACGTTGGATGTAAATAATTGCAGTCATGCGGAAATGACCGGAAAAATGTTAATCGAGTTAGACAAGGTGTTTGATAAAGAAATGCCTGACGGCGTATTGGTTTATGGAGACACGAATTCGACACTTGCCGCAGCGTTAGTTGCTGCCAAGAGAGGAGTACCGATCTTTCATGTAGAAGCTGGACTTCGGTCTTATAATCGAGAGATGCCTGAAGAAGTAAATAGAATTTTGACTGACCATCTATCTGCAGTGCTTTTTACCCCTTGCGAAAACGCTTCTTTAACATTGAAAGGAGAGGGGATTGAAGATAAAAAAATCTTCAACGTTGGCGATGTGATGTTTGATTTGTTTTTAAAAGTAAGACCTAGGCTGAATAAACAGAACAACCCCATAAATAAATATGTTGTATGTACGATTCACCGCCAAGATAATACAGATGATCAGAAGAAGCTAACTAAGATTTTTGAAAAATTAGATGCAGTTTGTGAGGGAATGGATGTGATAATGCCTATTCATCCCAGGACGCAAAGCAAAGTCGAAAGATATGGAATAAAAACAAAAGTAAAGTTCGTCTCGCCCCTGTCCTACATAAACATGATGGAATTGGTTTCAGGTTCAGAGTTTGTTGTAACTGACTCAGGAGGCTTACAAAAAGAAGCATTTTTCAATGAAAAAGTTTGCATTACGGTTAGAAGTGAAACTGAATGGAATGAACTTTTAGAAATAAATTGGAATATATTATTTGATTTGGATAAGGACGACGAAATTTTAGATTCTTTTGAAAAACTAAATATAGAAAAACAAAATGATGCAAAGCCATATGGAAGTGGAGCAGCTTCATATGAAATTTTAAAGAACATTGAAGAATTTTTAGGGTAATTAGAAATGTGTGGTATTTTTGGGATCTTTTCAAATAAAAACGTATCTAAAGATGATTTAAAGGTTTTATCTAACCATGCTCAAAGGCGAGGAAGGGACTCGTCTGGTATAGTTTTAGGCAGTAAGAGCAAAATCAATATTCATAAGGCTGATTACCCAATATCTAAGGTAATTAAGAAGAATCGAAAACTAATTGCTAATGCCAATTTTGTTCTCGGACACAGCCGATTGATAACTAACGGATTGCAAGACAATCAGCCAGTCGTCACAGAAAACGCGGTCGTTGTACACAATGGAATTATTATTAATCACGATGAAATATGGAAGACTCTATCAAAGTCTCGTCAGTTCCAAATTGATAGTGAGGCGATTAATGGATTAGTTGAGCACTTCCTAGAAGAACACGACACATTGGAAGGCGTGGGGGAGTATGTTCTTTCTAAGTGTAAAGGGGTTGTTGCAACAGCAGTATTTGTGCCTAGTAAAAGCGAAGTTGTATTGTTTTCTAATAATGGCAGCTTGTATATAGGTGAGAAAGAAGGCGCTAAGTTATTTTCGTCTGAAGAATATCCATTAAAAGTTATAGGTTGCCGTAACATCGAAAAAGTAACCAGAGAGGTTATTGTTGATGTGCATCCAACAACTGATATCGAAATAGATGTAGTTGAAGAAAATGTTAGAGAACACAACATAATTCCTGAGCTTGCTATTAATAAGATAAACGATGGAATTATAGAGTTTAATAAGCCAAAGATAAAAAGATGTACTAAGTGTATTCTTCCTGAGACCATGCCATTCATCAAATTCGATGAAAAAGGCGTATGTAATTATTGTAATAACTATGTGCCTCGAAACAAGCCAAAGCCGAAATCTGAGCTATTTGAGTTAATTGAACCATTTAGAAAGGCCGGCAACAAAAATGATTGTATTGTTCCATTTAGTGGCGGTCGTGATAGTTGTTATGGCTTGGATTTGATTGTCAATGAGTTGGGAATGAAGCCTATTACGTATACCTATGACTGGGGGATGGTAACAGATTTAGGTAGAAGAAATATAAGCTTAATGTGTGGTGAATTAGGTGTTGAGAATATTATTATTGCCGCTGATATAGAAAAAAAGCGCGATAATATCAAGAAAAACATCAAAGCATGGTTGAAAGCACCTCATTTAGGAATGATAAGTATATTCACCGCAGGGGACAAACACTTCTTCCGTTATGTCGAAGATGTTAAGGAGCAAACGGATATTACACTTAACCTTTGGGGAGTCAACCCTTTAGAAGTAACTCACTTCAAAGCTGGTTTCTTGGGCTTTCCACCAGACTTTGAGGAAGACAAAGTTTATAATAATGGCGCAATGAAACAGCTTCGATATCAGAAGAAGCGATTTAAAGCGATGGCGCAAAGCCCTGGTTATTTCAATTCGTCGCTGTGGGATACTTTGTCCGGTGAGTACTATAGGAGTTTTCATAAAAAATCGGATTATTTTCATATATTTGATTACTGGGCTTGGGACGAAGGCATCTGTAATTCAATACTGGACTCTTATGGGTGGGAACGCGCAATCGATACACCTACAACTTGGAGAATAGGTGATGGTACAGCCGCGTTTTATAACTATATCTATTACACAGTCGCTGGATTCTCTGAGCATGATACATTCAGAAGTAATCAAATAAGGGAAGGGGCGATTACAAGGGATGAAGCATTAGCTTTGGTGGAGGTTGAAAACTTTCCTCGTTACCCTAATTTGAAGTGGTATCTTGACGCGGTTGGATTGGATTATGAAAGTACCATTAAAACAATAAACTCGATACCAAAGTTGTATAAAGTCTAATGAAAATTTCTGTTATCTCTAAGTATGGTTCGGTTCCAGGTAGTGGGACATTGACAAGACTGTTCTATATTGCCAAATATTTACAGAAAAGTGGCCACACAGTTGAATACGTAATATCTGATTCAAACCATTTGGGAAAAGGATTGGATGGTGAAAAGATAGCCTGTTGCGAAAGATCAACAGGCGTTAAAGTGAAGGTCCTGAAATTACTTAAGTATAGGAATCAAGATTCTGTTGGTAGATTAGTTAGTTGGCTACAATTTGAGGCAAAATTAATTAAACATCTTCTGTTTAATAAAGCAGATTTGTTACTTGTTTCTAGCCCTTCGATATTTAGTATCATTACTGGTGTTTTGTTCAAAAAGTTGCATAAAAGTAAGTTGGTCGTTGACATTAGAGACATTTGGCCGATGACTCTTATTGAAGAAGGAGGAATTAGTCCAAACCACCCTTTAATGAAGTTTATGGATAAGATTCAACTACTTGGTTATAAAAAAGCTGATTTGGTGCTTAGTTCAATTCCTGATTTATCAACGCACGTTAAAGAATTGACTGGCCTTGATAAAAAGTTTCATTGTTTACCAATGGGTTACGATCCTGTAGACGATAGAATCTCAGAAACGAGCTCAAACTTAAAAGCGTCATCTAATTTAGATCCCACAAAAGTTACTGTTGGTTATGTTGGTAGTATGGGGCCAACTAATAACCTGAACACATTTTTTGAAATGATAAAAAGCATTACTAATCCTAAAGTCCAATTTTTGGTAGTAGGTGATGGCTCTCTATTTGAAAAATTCAAAGCAGAAGTAGATGGGCAGTCTAATGTAGTGTTTACTGGGCGTGTTACTAAAGCCGAGGCTAGAGAGTATACCCAAATATGTGACTTAGTTTATTTTTCAACTCATAAATCTTCCATCTGGAAATATGGTCAGTCTCTCAACAAAGTGCTGGATTATATGTTACTCGGAAAACCAATCGTTGCCGCATACCCTAAATTTGGATTTAGAACCATGATAAATGAATCAGGTTGTGGGCACTTCATTGAAAGTGACAATTTATCTGAACATATAGATATGGTTGATGAATTGGCGAACATGGAGGTCTCAGACCTTCAGAAGTTAGGTGCTGCTGGTAAGGAATGGGTATTAGAAAATCGCAGTTATGAAAAATTAGTTGGTGATTTTGAAAAGGAATTAAAGCATGTCTAATGCTCCGGACTTTATCTTTATTGGACCTGGGCGTTCGGGAACAACATTTATCTACAACTATTTAAAAAGTCATCCTGAAATCAACTTAGCGAAGGATGTCAAAGAAATTAACTATTTTAACGATCTTTATGAGATAAAATCGTTTGAATGGTACTGTGACTTTTTCCAAGATAAACAGCCATCACAATTATGTGGTGAAGTGGCAAACATGTATTTCTACGATACGAAAGTACCTGAGAGAATTCAACAAGTACTTCCCGATGTGAAATTGATCACAGTATTAAGAAACCCTTATGAGCGTATCGTTTCTGCGTATCAATACAGAGCTTCTGTTGGGGAAATTACCGATGAAACGTTTGATGAGGCTATAGAAAATCACCAAGATCTAATAGATCAAAACCTTTATTTCCAATTATTGAGTGCTTATAAGGAGCATTTTAATTCTGAGCAACTTAAAGTGCTCTTATATGATGACTTAAAGCATGATCAAAATGCATTTTTAAGACAAATCAACGACACCTTAGGAATTGCAGAACAACGGTTTGAGTCAAACCATGACAATAGAAACGCTCGAAATGCACCTAGGTTCAAAATAGTTACTAGATTAGTACGTATTTTGTCTGACTCTTTAAGAAAATACCATCTTTACAAGATCCACAGCTTTTTAAAGAATAGTAATTTGGTCAGGCGATTCGTATTTTCTAAAAAGCATCAGAACGTCGAGATATCTGACAAAACGAAACAACTATTGATCGATAAGATCCAACCTGAAATAGATCAATTACAGCGAGTTTTGGGCAGAGATTTGTCGCACTGGAAAATTCAATAAAAATAAAGGAAGCAACAATGAGTGCAACTAAAAGCAATCTAAACATAGTTTGGATTGGTTTTCATGAAGAAGGCCGTTATTGCATTGATAAATTAGTAGAAAGTGGTTTCACCATTGATGCAATCATAACGCTAGACTCACAAGCTATCCTCAAAAGGTCTGGTGCAATGGATTATGAAGTAATTGCGGAGCAGCATTCCATACCGTTATATAAGATCTCACATATCAATGACCCTGCTTCAGTAGCAATTTTAAAAGAGCATAAACCTGATGTACTTTTTGTTATAGGCTGGAGTCAAATATTGAGTGAAGAAGTGTTAGCGACAGCTAAATATGTGGTTGGTGCACACGCTTCGAAATTACCAGAGAATAGAGGATCTGCCCCAATAAACTGGAGCCTTATCAAAGGCGAGAAAACAACTGGGAATACACTGATTGAGTTACAACCAGGCGTAGACACTGGAGATATATTAGCTCAAAGAGAGTTCGCTATTTCATTTTATGATTCTTGTAAAACTCTTTACGATCAAGTCGCTGTTACGAATGCTGAGATGGTGCTCGAATTTTGCGAGAATTGCATTTTGGGCGACGTACAAAGAGTCGTGCAGGAAAACAAAGACGAGGTGGTATTGCCTCGTAGAAAGCCTGAACATGGTGAAGTGAATTGGGAGCTTTCAGCATTCGAAATATACAATTTTGTTCGTGCGTTAACACATCCTTACCCTGGGGCATTTAGTTATTTTTCAAATACGAAGTACATTATTTGGTCTTGCTCTTGGTTTGAACCTTTAATGACCGAAAGTGTAGATGTGCCAGGAGAGATAATTAGAGTTGTTTATAGTTTTAATGAAGAAAATTGTGGCGTTTTAATGGCGTGTGGCGATGGACAACTCTTTATAAATGAAATAGAAGTCGCTGGTCGAATCTTAAGGTCAAAAGATTTGATTAGGTTTTTTGAAGGAAAATAATTAGTGACAAATAAAGTATTGGTCATAGCGGCTCACCCAGACGATGAATTGTTGGGTTGTGGTGGCACAGTGGCATTGCATGTTAATAACGGTGACAGAGTAAAGGCGTTGATAATGTGCGAAGGTGAAAGCCTAAGAGGAATTGTTCAAAGCAATGAAAATATGTCTCACTGTGACCAGGCCGCGAAGGTGCTTGGGGTTGAAGAAGTTATCAAAGTTGGGTTGTCAGATCAGAAACTGGATACACTAACATTGACAGAGGTAATTACGCCTATTGAAAAAGTAGTTGCGGAGTTTCAACCAAACATTGTTTATTGTCAATATGGCGGTGATGTTAATCGAGATCATGAGCTTTTGTTTAAGGCGGTGTTAGTTGCGACACGACCTACAGTGGAAAGTATAGAAGAGGTACTGGCTTTTGATACTGCGTCGAGCACAGAGTGGGCCTATCCAAGATCATTTGTGCCTGATACTTATGTTGATATCTCGTCAACGATAGAAACTAAACTTGAAGCGATGGCTTGTTACGAAACAGAGTTGAGGGATTACCCTCATCCGAGGTCGTTAAAGGCGCTGAAATATAAAGCCCATGGCTGGGGGAATCAGTCGTGCTTGGATTTGGCGGAAGTGTTTATGTCCATTAGAAGAGTTTATAGAAATGGCAAAACGTCTGTTTGATTTTGTATTTAGCTTGACTATTTTAATTATTTTAGCTCCTGTACTACTTCTTGTAGCGCTTATTATCAAGCTCAGCAGTAGAGGACCTATTTTTTATGTTGCAGAAAGAGCTGGGCTCAATGGAAGGCCAATCAAGGTTTATAAGTTCCGGAGTATGCATGTTTTACAGGATTTAAATAAATCAAAAATTACTGCAACTAATGATCCAAGGATATTCAAATTTGGCTCGTTTCTTAGAAAGTCAAAAATAGATGAATTGCCGCAGTTTATAAATGTGTTTATTGGGAATATGTCGGTCGTGGGTCCTCGCCCTGAGGATATTTCAATAGTGGAAAACAGTTACGGTGAATTAGGACATAGTACGTTGGTAGTAAAGCCTGGTATAGCCAGCCCTGGCAGCCTGTTTAATTACACCCATGCGCAAAACTATTTAGATGATAATGAACCAGAAGTCTCGTACATAGAAAGATTGTTGCCAGTAAAACTGGGAATTGAAAAAGTATATGTTGATGATTCTAACCTTGTCTATGATGTATCAATTATATTGAGAACAATTGTCACTATCATTTATATAAGTCTGGGTAAAAAAGAGTTTAATTACCCTAAAGAATACGAAAAAGCAAAAGACCTAGGTTATTTTGAGGTGTCTTAATGAAAGTTCCATTTTTTAAATTGAGTCCAGTTGATAAAGAAATTGAGTTCGTAACGGAAGTACTTAAGAGTGGTTGGTTAACAACTGCGAGTAAAACGGCAGAGTTGGAAAGAAATTTTAAAGAATTTTGTAAAGTAGCACATGCCTTGGCTGTAAATTCATGCACGGCTGGGTTGCATCTATCTCTCGAAGCTTTGGGTGTAAGTCGTGGTGATAAGGTAATTGTGCCCAGTTTAACATTTACCGCGTCAGCGGAAGTTATACGTTATTTGGATGCGGATCCAATTATCGTTGATTGTGATCCTGAAACCGGGTTGTTAACGAAAGAAATCGTGAAGAACGCTTGTGACAAGTATGGTGAAATAAAGGCCTGCGTGATTGTACATTATTCAGGACAATCTGCTGAAATGACTGGGATAGAGGGTATAATCGATTTTTGTGAATCTAGGCAAATTAAAACGGTTGTTGACGCTGCGCATGCTTTCCCTGCCTATGATACATATGGACCTGTAGGCTCAGTTGGCGATATTACTTGTTTTTCATTTTATGCCAATAAAACTATGACAACTGGCGAAGGTGGAATGATTGTTACCAATAGTCAAAATTTAGCCGACAGGATAAAGGTTATGAGGCTGCATGGTATAAATAGGGATATTTGGGATAGATTTACAAAGAGAGGGGCATCTTGGGAGTATGATGTAGTAGCCCCAGGCTACAAATACAATATGCCTGATGTTAACGCGGCTATTGGCATCGCACAATTTCACAAGGCTGATGAGTTCAGATTGCAACGGCAACGAATTGCAGATATTTATACTGAGTTATTATCAAGAGAACCTAGACTAAAAATTTTTAAATCTAGAGTTAAGCGCGACTATCATGCATGGCACTTATTTCCGATAGTGTTAAATTCCAAATTTGATCGTAATGTTGTTATTGATAAGTTAACAGCAAAAGAAATCGGGACATCTGTGCATTATAAGCCATTGCATCAACTGGATTATTATAAATCTACTTATAACTTATCTAGTGCGGATTACCCTCATTCTGAGAAGATTTGGCAAAGTTGCTTGAGTTTGCCGATTTATCCTTGCATGACAACTGAACAAGCTAAATATGTTGTTGAATCATTATTAGATATTTTATCGGAACTTGAATAAAGAATATTTAAGGGAATAGAACATTGGGCCACTTTCTGAGTTTAATAATTGAAATGTCGCGAGCAAAAAAACGGTTCTTCACATTAATTGTGGACACGTTTACGCTACTAATTGTTTTCTGGTTGGCATTTGTTGTCAGATTGGAAGAGCGTGCGCCATTTTACGATACAAATTATTGGCTGTTATATATTTGTGTTTGTATTACGAGCCTTTTCGTTTTTGCGCGAGTTGGACTATATCGAGCCGTTTTAAGGTATTTGCATTTCCATGCATTAGGTATAATTTTAGTTGGAAGCTTAGCATCTACAGCCTCTCTCATGATCTTCGCTTTTTACCTTGAAGCACCTATACCGCGTTCAGTGCCAATTATTTATTTAAGCTTTTGTCTTGTGTTTATAGGCGGTTTAAGGGTGATTGCCAGAGGTATAATTGGCAAGGAAAGCTCGAATAAAAAACAAAATGTAATTATTTATGGTGCCGGTGCTGCAGGAAGGCAACTAGCGACAGCACTAAATAGTGGTCCCGAGTTTTTTGTAACAGGTTTTGTTGATGACGATTTAGCTAAGCAAAATCAAGTAGTTCAAGGGATTGGAGTTTTTGGCACTATAAAGCTGGATGATTTAGTTGCAAAGAAGAATGTAACGAGTATTTTGTTGGCGTTGCCGAGTACAACTAGATCAAGAAGGAAGGAAATACTTTTAAATTTGGAAAAGCTGCCGGTTAAAGTTCTCACCATTCCAGGTATGGCTGATATTGTTCAGGGTAAGGCGAATTTAGAAGAATTTAAAGAGGTAGGTGTAGAAGACTTGTTAGGCAGAGATCCTGTTGAACCTAGAGAAGAGCTATTGGCAGCTAATATAAAAGATAAAGTTGTATTAGTAACTGGTGCTGGAGGGTCAATTGGTTCTGAGTTGTGTAGACAGATTATTATGCTTAGGCCGACAAGACTTGTTTTATTCGAGTTGTCAGAATACTCGCTGTATGCTATCGAAAAGGAGCTAAATAACACTTCTGACAGGGGAGTCGAAATCTTGCCGATTCTGGGCTCGGTACAAAAACGTAATCAAATTGAAAATGTATTGGAAGCATTCGGTGTCCAAACGATTTACCATGCCGCTGCATACAAACATGTTCCTTTAGTAGAACACAATGTTATAGAAGGTGTTAGAAATAATGTATTTGGGACGCTCAACACTGCTAAAGCAGCTATAAAAGCTGAAGTTGAAACTTTTGTTCTCATTTCAACCGATAAAGCGGTGAGGCCGACTAATGTAATGGGCACTACTAAACGTATGGCTGAACTAGTTTTACAGGGGCTTGCAAAAACTCAGAGTTCAACTCGCTTTAGTATGGTTCGATTTGGCAACGTTCTTGGTTCATCGGGATCCGTGGTTCCTTTATTTAGAAAACAAATCCGTGAAGGGGGACCAATTACACTCACGCACATGGACATAACTCGATTTTTCATGACAATCCCAGAAGCTTCGCAATTAGTAATACAGGCTGGCGCTATGGCCAAAGGTGGTGATGTATTCGTACTAGATATGGGAGAATCCGTAAAAATTTATGATTTGGCAACAAAAATGGTTCGTTTGAGCGGTCTTGAGATTAGAGATAAAGATAACCCAGACGGCGACATTGAAATAAAGTGCACGGGCCTTAGACCTGGAGAAAAGCTCTATGAAGAGTTGTTAATTGGTGACAATGTTTTTGGTACTAATCATGAAAGGATAATGACAGCGAAAGAAATTATGCTGGAGTGGGGAGAGTTAGATATCGTTCTTTGTAATTTAAATGATGCTTGTAATACTATGGATCAAGAGAAGATAAGAGGACTACTATTAGACGCTCCAACCGGCTTCAATCCAACTGATGATATTTGTGACTTGGTTTGGCAGGAAAAAGAAAACACAATTTCTACGAGAGTTGAGTCAAAGCTTAAGCGGGTTAAATAGTAGTTAATCTCTGGTGCATTTTTAATTGAATGGTTTTCACACATAGAGCTATTTCTTATTCGATTTGTTTATAGCTATATAGCAATGTCTATGACACAATCTCAATGAACTAAATCAAGAACCAAATTAAGAACTAAACTAAATAAGAAGTCATGAATTTAACTCATTTGAAAAAATTGGAAGCGGAATCTATACACATAATTCGTGAAGTTGCCGCTGAATTTGATAATCCTGTAATGTTGTATTCTGTCGGCAAAGATTCTGCTGTCATGTTGCACTTAGCACGAAAAGCTTTTTTCCCTGCCAAAATACCATTTCCTCTATTACACGTAGATACAACTTGGAAATTTAAGGAGATGATTGAGTTTCGAGATCGTATGGCGAAAGAGTATGGATTTGATTTGAAAGTTCATATAAATCAAGATGGGGTTGACGCTGGAATCGGTCCTTTTACGCATGGCAGCGCTAAGCACACTGATATAATGAAAACGCAGGGTTTGAAGCAGGCTTTGAATGAAGGTCAGTATGATGCAGCATTTGGTGGTGCTCGCCGTGATGAAGAAAAGTCTCGTGCTAAAGAACGTGTTTATTCTTTCAGGGACAAAAACCATGCATGGGATCCTAAGCGCCAACGTCCAGAACTTTGGAACGTATATAACTCTAAAGTGGATAAAGGCGAGAGTATTCGAGTATTCCCATTATCTAACTGGACTGAGTTGGATATTTGGCAGTACATCTATTTAGAAAATATTGAGATTGTTCCGCTTTATTTTGCCGCAAAACGTCCGGTGGTAAATCGTGACGGTGTTGACATTATGGTTGATGATGAGCGCATGCCACTTGAAGAAGGGGAAACGCCAGAAATGAAAATGGTACGCTTCCGTACGTTAGGTTGTTATCCATTGACTGGTGCCGTTGAGTCTGAAGCGACTACATTACAAGACATTATTCAAGAGATGTTGTTAACAAAAACATCTGAGCGTCAGGGCCGGGTGATAGATCATGACTCTGCTGGTTCGATGGAGAAAAAGAAGATGGAGGGGTACTTCTAATGGCACATCAGTCAGATTTAATCGAAAAAAATATTGAAGAATATTTAAAGCAACATGAAAACAAAGAGTTGTTGAGATTTATCACCTGTGGTTCTGTTGATGATGGCAAAAGTACTTTAATCGGTCGTTTATTACATGACTCCAAAATGATCTTTGAAGATCAACTTGCTGCAATTAAAAATGACTCCAAGCGATTTAACACAACAGATGAAGAAATTGATTTGGCGCTACTAGTAGACGGCTTACAGTCTGAGCGTGAGCAAGGTATTACCATTGATGTAGCGTACCGTTATTTTTCAACTGACAAACGTAAGTTCATAATTGCAGATACTCCTGGGCACGAGCAGTATACTCGTAACATGGCCACTGGTGCATCTACAGCTGATTTAGCCATTATCTTGATTGACGCAAGGTATGGTGTACAAACTCAAACCCGACGCCATAGTTTTATAACTTCACTTATTGGACTGCAGAATGTCATTGTAGCGGTTAACAAGATGGACTTAATGGACTTCTCTGAAGAAGTATTTAATGCCATCAAACAAGATTACATGAAGCTAGCTGAAAAATTGGACTTGCCTAACATACAGTTTGTGCCAATTTCGGCACTTAAAGGTGATAACGTGGTCAACCGTTCAGACGCTTCACCTTGGTATCACGGTGAAACACTTATGCAAATGTTGGAAAATACGCCAATTTCTAATACGCATAACTTTAATGATTTCCGTTTACCCGTTCAGTACGTGAACCGTCCCAACCTCGATTTTCGTGGATTCGCTGGAACCATAGCTTCTGGTGTTGTGCGTGTAGGTGACGAAGTGATGGTGCTGCCTTCAGGTAAGAAGTCTAAAGTTAAAGAGATAGTTACCTTCGACGGTAATTTGAACGAAGCTTATGTACCTATGGCTGTTACTATTACATTAGAAGATGAGATTGACTGTAGTCGTGGAGATACGTTAGTACATTCAAATAACTTAGCGGAAGTTGCGAGTGATTTGGAAGTGAACACCATCTGGATGGCAGAACAACCTATGGTGCCAAATAAACAGTATGATTTTAAATTTGCATCAAAACAAACGACAGGGTCGTTTTCAAATATAGATTATACCGTTGACGTGAATACTATGGCACATGGAGAAGCGGTTCGTTTGGAGCTCAATGAGATTGCACGTTGTCAACTTTCACTTAACCATCAAGTTGCATTTGACAATTATAAGAGTGTCAAAGGAACTGGCGCCTTTATTGTTATCGATAGGTTAACGAATGTTACTGTTGGTGCTGGTATGGTCGTGGCAAAAGGCAAATCTAGTGAAGACATGACTGGACATAGAGTATCGGCTTTCGAAGTTGAACTAAATGCGCTAATTCGCAAGCATTTCCCTCATTGGGATGCAAAAGATATTAGTGAATTGTTTAAATAGACATAACTTAGAATAGAAAAATGGTACTCAATTGAGTACCATTTTTTTTATCATGTGTCGAAAGTTTAAAATGAAATAAAGGGTTAAGCCTAGTGACTTTAGATCAATGGATTGTTGTTGTTATTTTTGTTTCAACGATCGCAGGGTTAATCAAATTCCAAAATCAGGCTGAAAGAGTATTTGCAGCGGCAGCATTATGCTGTTTTGGATTGGATATTGTTTCCACAAACCAACTCTTGGCGAATGCTGTTAATCCTGGTTTACTGACGTTACTATTATTAATAGTCTGTAGTTTTGCTTTAGAGCGAACGAGTTACCTAAGACGTTTATCGGCAGTTCTTTTCGTAAAATCTAAGGGACAGACTTACTTTAGAACATTGTTAACCACAGTTTTTTCTTCTGCTTTTCTAAACAATACGGCGGTAGTTGCAACTTTAATGAATCCCGTTAAGGCGAATCGTGTTATCGCACCAAATAAATTATTGCTGCCAATTTCTTACGCTGCAATTTTAGGGGGGACGTTAACCCTCATAGGTACCTCAACTAACTTGATCATTAATTCAATGATGATTGAACAGGGAGAGAGCGGTTTTGCATTTTTTGATTTTTTTCTCATAGGTGCATGCGCCGTCGTTGCTTGTCTATCTGTGGTGTTACTAAGGATTAATGGGCTTAATGGAAAAATTGACGCAAGAGAAGACGTTAGCAACTATATTGTTGAAGTTAAAGTTAATCCGAACTCTAACTTGGTTGGTAAAACAGTAGCGGCTAACGGTTTACGTAATCTGGAATCATTATTCTTGGTTGAGATTATTAGAGATGGACGCTTGATTTCGCCTGTAACGCCCTCGCACACCATTTATGCTAATGATAAGCTTATTTTCTCTGGTGATGTTAAAAAAGTGGGGGTGTTGAATCAGTTTGATGGACTAACTTTGTTTGCCCATGAAAGCGGTTTAATAAGTGATAACTTAACAGAAGTTGTTATAAAACCGGGCTCTGCCGTTGTAGGTAAAACCTTAAAATCCGCTGGATTTCGAGCTCGATTTAACGCAGCAGTCGTCGCGATAAGAAGAGAAGGCGATAGTATTTCCGGCAAGTTAGGCGAAGTGGTAATTCAAGCTGGAGATTTTCTTGTATTAGCAGTAGGTGAAGATTTCAAGACCCGAACAAACCTTTCTAAAAACTTTTTTATCTTAAACGGTAAAAAGTTGGATAATGTGCTAAGTGGTCTCAAAGAAAAGCTTGTTGTAGTAGGATTTATTCTTAGTATCGGGACTTCTGTTATTTTCGACATTGCTTTATTCAAAAGTTTTGTTTTCTATCTAGCGTTTTTGATGGCGATGAATTGTCTAAACATTAATGAAATCAAACGACGCTTTCCTATAGAAATATGGATAGTTGTTATGAGTGCATTGACATTGGCAACCTCCATCAATAACGTGGGCTTGTCAGAACTATTGGCATTACAAGTGGAATCCCTGCTAAACGGTTATAATATTTACATCGCGTTTATAGGCGTATATTTGATAACTCTAATTTTCACTGAATTAGTTACAAATAATGCTGCTGCAGCGCTTGTTTTTCCTATCGCATACTCTATAGCGGTTGGTTTAGGTGTTAATGTCATGCCATTTGTAATGGCTGTCGCGTTTGCTGCAAGTGGAAGTTTTATCAGTCCATATGGTTATCAAACTAACTTAATGGTTTTTAATGCAGGCAACTATAAGCTGAGTGATTTTGTTAAATTCGGTTTACCTGTTTCATTGGTGTACAGCGTTGTCGTATTAACTGTTATTCCTATAGTTTTCCCTTTTTAGCTTTCTGTAAAAGGACATGGCAAGCTTTGGAAATTATTAGTTTGGTTAAAACTCAGAACCTCTTATAAAATCTGTAAATTGAACATAAATAGCAAATGCATTAAGGAACATTGATGAAAGTACTAGTAACAGGTGGGGCGGGGTATATAGGTTCGCATACTGTTGTAGAGTTATTAAATGAAAACCATGAAGTCGTGGTAATTGATAACCTTTGCAACTCATCAATTGAATCAATTGAAAGAGTTAAGAAAATAACGGGAAAAGAAATCGAGTTTCACGAGTTAGATATTACTGATAGGGCAGCGTTACGTAACTTCTTATTAGAAAGCTCCGATATTGATGCAGTTATACATTTTGCCGCACTTAAAGCTGTTGGTGAGTCTACCGAAATACCTCTGACGTATTACCAAAACAATGTGCATGGTACGTTAACTTTGTTGGAAGAGCTTGATCGGGCCAATATAAGAAAGTTTGTTTTTAGTTCTTCTGCGACCGTTTACGGTGATCCTACATCGGTTCCTATCAAAGAAGACTTTCCGACTTCAGCGACTAACCCTTACGGTCAAAGCAAGTTGATGATGGAATTTATACTAAAAGACTTAGCAAAGTCGAACTCCAATTGGTCTATTTCCTTGTTAAGGTATTTTAATCCTATAGGCGCGCATGCGTCGGGGTTAATTGGTGAAGACCCGAATGGCATTCCAAATAACTTGATGCCCTTTATATCGCAAGTGGCGGTAGGCAAACGGGAGAAACTTAGTGTTTTCGGTGATGACTATTCGACGCCCGATGGTACGGGCGTAAGAGATTATATTCATGTTGTTGATTTAGCAAAAGGTCATTTGAAAGCGCTTGATAAGGTTTCAGATGTTAAAGGTGTTATTACGCATAATCTGGGAACTGGAAAAGGATATTCCGTACTGGATATGGTAAAAGCCTTTGAGCGAGTTTCAGGTGTCAATGTACCTTATCAAGTCGTTGATAGAAGAGCTGGCGATATAGCTGAATGTTGGGCCGATCCTGCATTAGCACGAGATGAACTAGGCTGGGCAGCAGAAAAGACTTTAGATCAGATGATGGAAGATACTTGGCGTTGGCAATCTACTAATCCTAACGGCTATAAGGGCTAAATGAGAAATTTGAAATGCGGGACTTTATAGTCCCGCTATTTACTTAGTAGCTGTGGGTCTCGAAACCTCGACTGACAAGCCATAACTAGGCCCTCATTTTCGAAACTAGAATCTCATACGGCGTTTTTCCTTTCAAGCCACCATGTGGTCTGTGGTAGTTGTAAAACGCCTCCCATTCTTCCAATTTGGCCTCTAAATCCGTATCTCCCTTGTAGTTTAATAATTGATAAAACTCTCGTTTATCAGTCAGGTGAGAGCGTTCGACCTTGCCATTAAGGTTGGGGCTAGCGGGCTTGATATAAACATGCTGCATACCTAGGTCTTCGCAGTGCCAGTGAAATTTCGATTGGAATTCGTGACCATTATCAGTTCTGATCATTTTGGTTCGGAATGGAAACTTACTAACAACGTAATCAATAAAGTCGATGGCACATGCTTGGTTGTGCTTTTCATAGACTTTTAATGCTCTGATACGTGTAGCATCATCGATAGCTGTATACTGGAATCTACGAACCTTCTTGCCCGGTTTATCTTTGAAGGTAAGAAATTTAACGTCAACTTGAACATGGTGACCCGGAACCTGTTTCTCGTATCGCTTTACGGACTTAACTTGCCGAGTTCTTAAGTTCTGAGGTAGACGGTTAAGTCCATGTCTACAAAACACGCTATAAACGCCTGAGATAGAGACTTTAAGCCCATGATAGCGAGCTAAATACCAACTTATTTTAGCTTGTCCAAAATGATAGTTCTTACGCAAATATAAGATTTTTTCTTCGATGATTGGGTCAACGCGAACGGCTGGATTTTCAGGGCATGGCTTAGAATTGATTAACCCAGCTTCTCCTTTAGCTGCATAATCTTTTTTCCAACGATAAAAGGTATCTCTAGATATCCCCCAGTAGCGACAGGTTTTACTGACGTTTCTAGTTTCTTTTGCGTGATTTAATATCTTAAGCTTACGTCTAACTTCTTGTTCTTCTTTTCTGTTCATCTAAAACCTCAACTAACACATTGTAAATATACAAAAATGTGTCAGCCAAGGTCTAAAGATTCACATAGTAGCAGAGCTTAGTAAAGCTTTAAGAATTCGTTAAACGACTCTCCTAAAACCGGGTGTCGCTTTGAGTACTCGACAAAGGCTTTCATGTAACCCAATTTATCACCACAGTCGTGATAAGTTCCTTTCATCAAATAAGCGCTGACGCTTTCCCAATCCATCAGTGTTGCTATTGCATCTGTGAGCTGGATTTCGTCGCCTGCGCCAACAGGAGTTTTTTCTAGAATATCCCATATCTCTGCAGATAGTACGTATCGGCCTACAACCGCTAAATTTGAAGGCGCATCTTCAACATCTGGTTTCTCTACCATTGCAACCATAGGTTTTGATTGTCCAGCGTTTAATGAAGCACCATCAACATCGGCAATACCGTATTTGTTAACATCATCCTCAGGAACTGTATCTACCATGACTTGACTCGCTTTGGTTTCATCAAACAATTTGATCATTTCTGCTAGATTGTCCTGGTTCAGGTTTGAGTCATAGTCGTTTATCATTACATCGGGTAATACAACGGCGAAGGGGTGGTTACCTACTAATGGTCTGGCACAAGCAATTGCATGGCCTAATCCTTTTGCTTCACCTTGACGCACGTGCATAATGGTTACATCTTTTGGGCAAATAGCTTGGACTTCGTCTAATAGCTGCCTTTTAACACGTTTTTCTAAAATAGATTCCAATTCAAAACTTTTGTCGAAATGGTTTTCTATGCTGTTTTTTGAAGAGTGGGTCACTAAGACTATCTCTTTAATCCCTGCTGAAATAATTTCATTAACAACGTACTGAATGATTGGTTTATCCGCAATTGGTAGCATTTCTTTTGGAATTGCTTTGGATGCCGGTAACATTCGAGTACCTAAGCCTGCAACTGGAATAATTGCTTTTTTAACTTTTGATGAGTTTTGCATTGATTTTCCCTAACTGTCCTAATTTTCAATGTCTATTGATTCCGCTGAAGTCAGTTCTTCACTACGGAAATTGGCATTTTATCAGTAACAAGTACGCTAGTTAAAGTGTCAATTTTTTTATTGATAATTCTTATAATTAATATGGAATAATTAATGTGATCATCGTGCAGCTTGCCCATGAATGTGTAAAATGAACAGCAGCAAAATCACTTTAAGGAATAATAATTTATGACCGACAAAAAACAGTCTTCAGATAATGTTGTTTGGCACCAGCAAAATATCACAACCGAGCAAAGAACTGAGCAAAATGGACATAAGCCAGCTGTTCTATGGTATACAGGATTAAGCGGCTCAGGGAAATCTACTGTGGCTAATGCGGTCGATCAAAAACTGTTTGAAATGAATTGTCATACATACGTTTTGGATGGTGACAATGTACGTCACGGACTAAACGGAGATCTGACCTTTTCCGATAAAGATAGAGTCGAAAATATACGTAGAATCGGAGAAGTCAGTAAGTTATTTGTTGATGCTGGTTTATTGGTTTCAACGGCATTCATCTCGCCTTTCGGATCAGATAGGAAGATGGTGCGTGATCTTATGGCAAACGGACAATTTATTGAGATATTTGTCGACACGCCAATCGAGGTTTGTGAAAAGAGAGATCCTAAAGGTTTGTATAAAAAAGCAAGAAATGGAGAAATCAAAAATTTTACCGGAATTGATTCTGCATACGACGTTCCTACAAACCCTGAAATTCATCTAAGGACGGCAGATTTAACGGTGGAAGAGTGTGCTGACATTATTATTGGTCAACTTGAGCAACTAGGAGTTGTTTAAAATGAAACATTTTGATGTATTTAATGGTGACGCCGATGGCATCGTATCGCTTTTGCAATTGAGGCTTGCCGAACCAAGAAACGCAGAGTTGGTTACTGGCATCAAAAGAGATATTTCATTGGTAAAAAACATAGATATCTTAGATTTGACTGAAAGCAGTCAAGTTACCATTTTAGATATATCTATGGAAAAAAATGGCGAGGCTTTACAAAAGGTCCTCAGGACTGGAGCAAATGTTTTTTATGCCGACCATCATAGACCTGGTGATGTTCCAAGTCGTGAAAATTTGGAAGCCCAAATTGATCTGGATGCTAATACGTGCACCGCGTTAATTGTAGATAAGTTTCTATGCGGAAGGTTTCGTTATTGGGCTATCGTTGCTGCTTACGGCGATAATCTTATTCAGGTTGCTGACAAGTTAGCTTTAGAGTCTGGCTTATCCGCTGTCGAAGCGGAAAAGTTGAAGGAGCTAGGCACACTAATCAATTATAACGGTTATGGTGCAGCAATAGAGGATTTGGCTTACCACCCGGCAGACTTGTTTATTTCGTTGTTAAAGTATAAATCTCCATTTGACTGTATTGAGGATCAAGACTCTGCGTATCATGTATTAAAAAAGGCATTTGCGAGTGATTTCAACAAAGCAGAGTCGGCAGATGTGTTATCTAATTCTGAGCTGTGCAAAGCGGTTTTGCTTGAAGATGCCGCTTGGAGCAGACGAATCAGTGGCACCTTTGGTAATCATTTAGCTAATTTATCACCTAGTAGGGCTCACCTAGTTGTAACGACGGTTGATGAAGACAATTATTTAATCAGTTTGAGAGCACCTTTGAATAACAAAATCGGGGCTGGAGACATCTGCTCGCGGTTTGACACTGGAGGCGGTAGGGCAGGAGCTGCTGGCATTAACCTATTACCAAAGGCGCAGTTGTCTAATTTGCTCCAAGCTGTCGAAGAGTATTATTCATAGTTAGAGATTGTTTGGTTCAAAAAAAGCACCATTAGGTGCTTTTCGTTTTAAAATGAGTAGGTTATTGATAAGGTTATATTCTGGATGTCGATAAAGGAATCTGGCCCAGAATTGGGATCATTAGGATCGTCAGGGTGTAACTTGTCTCTCGCTATTTTATCAAAGTACTGGGCTTCAACAGATAGTCCCCAGTTGTTCCAAGTATCTGGTTGATAAAACAACCCAAGTCCAGCTGTATAACCGAATGCGGCAGTTCTAAAGTCATAGTGAGCTGCCCCGATATGTGCTCCCAGTTGCCAACTTTCAGAAATATCGAATCTATAATCTATGGCTCTAAAGCTAGTTAACAAGTAGCCTTCCATGTCTTGAAGTTCCAATTTAGTTCCCCAAGATTGACCCGAACTATTTACTTGCTGGACACCAAAGCCAAATACCATTCCAACTTCAACATCTGCGTAAGAGGGGATTGGGTCATTTATGTATTCATGATGACGAAATTGATACAGGTTTATACCCGCATTCATTTGCCATTTTAGTTCATTTCTATTTGACTTTTCTGTCGATAATGCCGAATGAGAAATCATGATTAAACAAAATAACACTAGTTTTTTCATTTTACCAATTAACTCCTACAGAAATGGCAGTATTTGATTCGCCCATAACATTTTTACCCGACGATGCAGAAATGTTGAATGGGGTGTTGTTAATAGTTGAATGCCAATTGATTAACAACCCATGTGCTCGTTCGTATGTCGTTTTCGCATACTCTTCATTCTTTGTTGTAGTTAGTTTGAACTGCCAAAAGTTGTTCTGATTCTGCAACCATTCTAATTGGATCATATGGTGAGAAGCTCCAACAGCGTCATCGGCATTGCTGTTTCTTAGTCTTTGTTCTGCGGCCCAATGGCCAATAATGTTACTTTCATTGACCATTCCGTCATTATAAACGTGATGCACATACCAGGCATTTTGCCAATTACTGAACTCGTATTTTAGAGAAATCGACTCCGTCAGTTGAGGTATATCTAATCCTGCAGACAAAGAGGAGTTGCCCAATCGCCAGTTAGTTCCACGACTTGTATCTTCACCTGCATATTCAAAGTAAACGGAAAATGGTTTTTCTCCGCTGAAATTAAATCGGCTAACAAGTGAAGCAGCCTGATTACCAAACTCTTGATCACTATTAAGACCTTCTCGCGTATTATCCGCACCACTCGGGTCGATAAATGCGTCTAATAAATCAGATAATGAACGGCCACCGCGCTCTCCTCCACCGGATTGCATAATGCGATTCGCGGATAAAGAAAAGCCATCAAATGGGGAGATTTCGAAATGCATGCCTGTTAATAAGGGTTTTCCAGTGGTAAAACGGTTTTGATACCGAATTCGATCACTGTGGGACATTTCTGCTACAAATAATTCATAGCTAAAGCCAAGAAAATCAAAAGGCTTGGAGTTCGACAATGAAATGCTTGGCATGGTTTCGGCATTTGTGCTGATCAACATGGCTGAATGACTAAAAGGTGAAAACCAATGCGGTTTGTAGCCAATATCAAGCTGTGCCCAGTCTGTGCCTAGACTTATATAGGAGTTTTCAGGGGTGATATCGTCTTCGTTTGCTTGCAAACCTAGACTGACTCCCAACCAATCAGTTGCAGCATAATAACCTTGCGCTTGAGCATATAGTCGGTCATTGGCCTTCAAGCCACGACGATTCGCCTGCATTAAGCTAGGTGAGTCGTCAGAACGAACTTCTAGTGTTGCCGAGGATACTGACAATGCAGAGTCAAACCGAGATAAATACTTTTTAACTGGTAAACAAGCGTTGGTGCTTTGATTTTCACATACTTTCTCATATGCCTTCTTAATTTGGTTCACTACAATAGGGCGTTTCACCACTGGAATTTGGGCTTGGATCATCAAGTTGTTGATATGATGTTCCAACATCGGAGACTGATGTAATGGGGCATAGGCGGTGATTTTAGCTTGTGCAGCTGGCAAAAAAATCAAGCCGGACATTGCCATCAAAATGGACTTTAATTTCACTCGTTTTCCTTTTTAAAGTGCATTCGTGAGAGAATAAAGTCCGCTATTTTATACAATAACTTTGTATGTGAAAGTGAAAATTGTTTGTATTTGAGGGTTATTGCCAGCTATCGGGAAATTTACCTCGCATAATATAGCTAAAGGCAATGAGTTCAGCGATGATCACATACATGTTTGGCGGAATGCCTTGGCCCACTTCTAATGATTCAAGTCTTTTTAATAAGTTCTCGTCTTGATGAATCAGAATGTTTTTTTCTTTCGCTTTTTCAATAATCAGCTCGGCTAGTTGACTGTAACCCTTCGCCGCAACTTCCGGTGTGTTTTTTCCATCAAAACACAAGGATAAAGCCGCCTTATTTTTATCTGAACTGTTCATACTTTGAGATTAATCAACCCTTTGTGATTTGGTAATTTAGCTGAACTCTCATTCTCAGCAATTTTAAATGTATTTTTGCAATCGAACCCAAGTGTCTCGAGTCGTTGCTGCAACAGTGGCCAGTGTTTCTCTGTTTTATCCAGCAGTTTCAAACTAGAGCATAAGCAACTTGTTTCAAGCGACATCTTATCCAGTTTCACTTGCACATTGAGTTTTCCAATAGGTGACAAATCAAATGCCATTTCAAACTGGATAATTCCTTCAGACATTTCCGAGTTCGTATTGTTTTTTTCATGTTGTTTTATTAAAACGGTTGCTTTGTCCTGCAATGGAATTGGCAATATAAACTGGATAAGGTTTTGAATTTTGTCCTGTAATTGTGATTGGCTATTTTGCGAAGAAATTTCCAGAATCGGGTCTTGCTTTAGCCATTGTACTGTTAACATTTGCTGTAGACTTAACCGGATCAATCGATTTGGGTTTTGCTCAAAATCAATGCCCAATTGCTCTTTTAGAAACTTAATCAACTCTTTAGGTGCATTTTTTAAGGATGATTCTTGGGTTAACCATTGTCTGACAAGCACATGCATTTGCGGTTGCAACTTAAGTTGCGTGGTTGCCAACATATTAAGGCTAAACAGTTGAGATAACTGTTGCTGTTGAATCAAAACAACATTGTGGTTGTGTAATAGTTGTGCAACCTGTGGACTCAGTTTTAACCCTTTAAATGGATTACTGGCCTCAAGACCGGAGATATACAGCCTTTGGTTAGCGTCCACCTTTGTTTCGACCGTTTTGGCTGAGGGGTTTGAAACGGAAATGTTTTGCCCGCTGCTCTTTTTGTCAGTATTGGTGTTAGTGACATTGTTGGAGGTATGCGTTGTGGGCGTTGGATTCAAATTATTCTACCGATTTCGTTTACTCTATTGATGCTAAAAGTTGTTACATTTTTTAGCAAGTTGATTAGCCTAATTACTGTGATGAGATACCGGCATTATGATACAATCCCGCGATTTTTTCGTGAGGCCTGAACAGGTTTCTTTTTGTAAGTTATTAGAACTAAGAAGAATATGATCCCAGAGCTCGGTAATTTTGCGCTTTTTATAGCATTTGGTTTTAGTTTGTTATTAGCGGTATTTCCGTTTATTGGCCTGCGTCAAAATGACGTACGGTTAATGCAACTAGCACCTAATTTAACAATTGGTCTGTTTGTCTTTACATTAATAGCCTTTTTGAGTTTGGTATATGCATTTTTAACGGATGATTTTACTGTTCTTAATGTGGCGCAAAACTCAAATTCTGCGCTACCGACTCAATATAAGTTTGCCGCGAGTTTTGGCAGTCACGAAGGTTCATTTTTACTTTGGTTGTTAATGCAGTCTGGTTGGGCCTTCGCGGTCGCGATATGGTCGAAAACTCTGCCTGCAGACATGCGAACGCGCATTTTGATGGTCATCGGTTGGATATGCGTTGGTTTTTACGCTTACATTATTACGGTTTCAAACCCTTTCGAGCGAACTTTACCGTATTTTCCTGTGGATGGCAGAGACTTAAATCCGTTGCTTCAAGACATCGGCATGATCATACATCCGCCTCTTTTATATATGGGCTATGTCGGCCTATCTATTACGTTCTCCTTCGCAATAGCGGCTTTATTAAATGGCAACCTTGATTCAACTTGGGCAAAGTGGTCTCGGCCTTGGACTGCCGCTGCTTGGGGCTTTTTGACTTTAGGCATTACAATTGGCTCTTGGTGGGCCTACGCGGAACTTGGCTGGGGCGGCTGGTGGTTCTGGGACCCGGTTGAAAACGCTTCTTTTATGCCTTGGTTAGTGGCTACGGCATTGCTCCATTCTTTGTCGGTTTCAGAAAAACGTAATGCTTTTAAGAGTTGGACCGTGTTTTTGGCCATCGCGACATTTTCTTTGAGCCTCCTTGGAACCTTTTTAGTTCGCTCAGGTGTGATTGTATCTGTGCATGCCTTTGCAACTGATCCTGCACGAGGTGTGTTCATTTTGATTTTATTGGCCTTGGTTACAGGTGGCAGCCTGCTGTTATACGGTTTGAGAGCATCAAGCATTAAAAGTGTAGGGCGGTTCTCTATGTTCTCTCGAGAGGGCATGTTGTGGGGCAACAATATTCTTCTGGTAGCTGCCACTATCATAGTGTTGATGGGAACACTTTTACCACTTGTCCATAAAGAGATTGGCTTAGGAACCATCTCTATAGGTGAGCCTTTCTTTAATCAGATGTTTTCTTTTTTAATCGTTCCGTTTGCTTTGATTTTAGGCATTGCACCGTTAATTCGTTGGAAACAGGATAAGCTAAACAAGTTCGTCAAAATGCCTGCCTTTATCATTGTGGTGTGCATGATATTAGCTTTTGTGTGGCTTAAAGCCGAGTTTGCTGATGTAAAAGTACTGGCGTTTTCAGGCACTGCATTGTTTATCTGGATTGTTTTGTATACCACAATTGAATTGCAACAAACTCTTAAGAAAGTATCCTTCAATAAATTACCCTTGAGTCATTTTGCTATGGTATTTGGCCACATAGGCTTGGCATTTATCATTGCCGGGGTGGGGCTAACATCTCAGTATTCCACACAGCGTGATGTCAAGATGTTTGAAGGCGACAGTGCCGTATTAGAAGACTATCAGTTTGCGTTTAATAAGATCAGAAGACTAGATGGCCCTAACTATGAAGGCTGGGCTGCTGATATGAGTATTTACAAAGATGCGGAACTTGAAGCTAACCTTTTGGCCGAGAAACGTTTTTACCCGGTGCAAAGAAATACGATGACTGAAGCGGCAATATCCGATGGTTTTTTCCGAGATTTGTATGTTTCGCTAGGTGAGAAGTTACCTGATGGCGCTTGGGCAATGCGTATTTATGTTAAGCCTTATGTAAGATGGATATGGCTGGGAGGGATCATTGTTTCTCTAAGTGGGGCCTTAATTTTGTTTGATCGTCGCTATCGCCGTTCAAGTTCTGTTGCTTAATAGACTGGTGTAAAAGATATGACCAAGAAATTATCAGTTAGTATTTTACCGCTAATCGTCTTTATTTTGTTACTCGGCTTTTTGTTGAAAGGACTGTTTAGCGACCCGCGGGAAAGAGACTCTGCATTAATCAACAAACCTATGCCTGAATTTAGTCTGCCTGACTTAATGGATGAATCTATTAAGCACACAGCCCAGTCTTTGACTCAGTCACCTGTCTTGATCAACGTTTGGGGAACCTGGTGCACGACTTGTAAATATGAATTGCCATTCCTAACCAAGTTATCTGAAGAGTATGGCGTAAAAATTGTCGGTATTTATTACGATCAGAATCACGCCCCTGAATTTGGCCAGTATGCCGATATTCCCGCCATAAGAGTCGAAGTTAAGGAGATGTTGCAACGTCTGGGCAACCCGTACCAATATAATATTTTGGATTTGGATAGGACTTTATCTCTAAATCTAGGTGTGACGGGAGCGCCGGAAACCTTTTTGATTGACGCTGATGGCACAATTCGAGTGCATCATATGGGCGATGTAAACGAACGAGTTTGGAGAGACAAGTTAGCTCCAGTTTGGAACGAGATGAATTAATGAAATTATATATTGTAATTGTGTTAGCCTTTTTAGTTTTTGTAGGGCAACAGGTCCATGCAACCGAGGATGTGGTTAAATTTGACAGTACAAAACAGGAAGAAACATATCGAGAACTGCTGTTAGAACTGCGTTGTCCAAAATGTCAAAATCAGAACATTGCGGACTCAAATGCAGTTGTGGCAAAGGATATGCGTCAAAAAACGTTGGAGTTGGTCAAACAGGGTCAGAAAAAAGAAGAAGTGATCGATTACATGGTTAATCGTTATGGCCAATTTGCTCACTATAAGCCGCCTGTGAATATTGCTACCAGTATGTTGTGGTTGTTGCCAGCCGTTTTCATTGTTTTCGCAATTGTTATGTTAAGACGACGCAGTCTTAAAAGTAATGCGCAAAACCAAACTTCCGTCGCTTCTGAAACCTTGGATGCTGATTTGGAGCAATTATTGGATTCCAATAGTCCGGAAAACAAAGAGCAAAATGGAGATAAAGGCGCATGATGACTTCATTTTGGATATTTACGGTAATCATGTTGTTTGTTGCAATTGGTTTTGTCATTGTTCCGTTGATCAAATTTGAGAAGACACAGAGCCAGAAGGGACTAACCTCTGATTGGTATCGAACTCGTATGAACGAGTTGGAAAGAGAACGCGAATCTGGGCTGTTTTCGGACAAAGAGTTTGAAGACGCGGTAAAGGAGCTGAAGGTAACAGCAACTGCAGAGCTGTCGGATATAAAAAAGTCGGATATAAAAGATAATAAAAGTAGCCAGCTTAGTTTAACTAACAATAATCCACTGGTTTTAGCGGCCAGTGTTGTGTTAATAATAATTACGTCCGGTTTTTATCTAACATCGGGTCAACATAAAAAGCTAACGGATTGGCAATCGACTATGATGGAAATGCCAGTGTTGAGCAAAAAAATTATTCAAGACTCCGAGGCAAAAGTAACCTACGAAGAGTTACAAGATTTTGCATTGGGCCTGCGTACTAAGTTAGTCGAAAAAGAAGAGGCCATTGGCTGGATGTTGTTAGGCCGTACTTTAATGGCCATGAACGATATAGATGGCGCAATCACTGCCTTTGAAAAATCCTATGACATGCAGCCTAAAAATGCCTCAAACGCGGTGGGATTCGCACAGGCATTGCAACAAAAAGGTGATGAGTTTGATTTAAATCGCTCTGTTCGTTTGCTGCAAGAAGTCATGATGTATCAACCGAACAATGAAATCGCAGTTCTGTTGTTCTCTGAGTCTAACCTCTTGCTTGAAAATTATGAGGTGGCGAAAAAAGGGTTTGAGTTCGGGTTGTCGATGTTAGCACAGGAAGATCCGCGTCGTTCTGCAGTTCAACAACGATTGATGTTTATTCAGGAACAAACAGGCGCCATAAGTAGTCAACAGCAATTGAATATTCAAGTAGCGGTGACAGAGGAATTAAGATCCCAATTGTCTCAGTTCAAATACTTGTTTGTTTTTGCTAAAAATGGACAAATGCCGATGCCTATTGCGGTCAAAAAGATACCTGTTTCTGATTTCCCAACTCGGGTGTCATTATCGGATTCGGATATGATGTTACCGGATTTGTCTCTATCATCACAAAAGGTCGTAGATTTGTATGCTAGATTGTCAATGGATGAAGAAGCGCCGTTTGAGAGCGGCGATTGGCAAGGTAAAGCAGTACAGATTGAAACGTCTACTAAGGAAGTCATCAACTTGATCATTAATGAGGAACATAAATGAAAAAACAATTCAGGCAGTTTTTTCTATTAGTTGTTTTAGCGGGCTTTATAACGGGCTGTGCTAATACAAATGAACAGCAACAAGCCGCGGTTAATCAATCAAGTAATCAAGTGGTTGAAGCGCAGCCAGTAGATAATGTTGAAGCAGATGACGAATATCGTGATGAAAGAGATCCCTTTGAAAACGTAAACCGTAAATTATGGGACTTTAATTGGAATGTGCTTGATAAATACATTTTGCGGCCTTTGGCAGTAGGTTACTCTGAGTACTTGCCTAAACCTGCTCAAACTGGCGTTCGGAACTTTATCACAAACCTGGAAGAACCCGGTTATGCGTTAAACAATTTGTTGCAAGGTAAATTCAGCAATACGGGTGTGTCAACGGGTCGTTTTGTTATTAACTCAACGGTTGGTCTGCTGGGCCTTATTGACGTGGCGGATGCCATAGGTTTAGAACGCCACAAAGAAGACTTTGGTCAAACGATGGCGGTCGCTGGCGTTGGCAATGGACCGTTTTTAATGATCCCAGGTTATGGGCCTACCACGGTTCGAGACGGGGCAGGGGATTACGTTGACGGCTTAATTTATCCGCTTTATTTGTTAGACCTACCTATGTCGTTATTGAAAACCGGTGTTAAAGCGGTATATACCCGAGCTGATCTCATTGAGCAAGAAGGCATGATTAACAGCTCAGCAGACAGTTATGTTTTCATTAAAGAAGTGTATTACCAGAATCAGAATTTCAAAATTCACGATGGAAACCCTCCCATTGAAGAGGAAGAAGAAATCGATGAAGAGTTTTTGGACGAAATTGATTAGTTAAGTTACTGAGCTGAGTTCGTTAAGTTAAGTAACTTCAGTCTCACAAATAAGGCACTTGCTTTAGATCCCTCATCTCACTATGACGTCAACACTGATGTGCTGCGACGAGGAGCATAGGGTAACTATGAGTGGCCGTCTTCAAGTATGTAGATGTGGCGCGATAACATGGATGTGAAAGAACAGCCATTTCTTCGTCATTTCACAATCCCATTTGTTACGGACACTAAATTTGGAGATTTGTTGTGAACTTTCCCCACGAAATTAATCCATCGCATTTGAGAGTTTTCTCACAACATTGTTAACCAGTGTAGCAAACAGCAATGCGTAAAACTAAGTTCAATAAAGAGCAAATCTATAAGATTTTGAGCGCAGAACAAAACAGCTTAAACTCGCCGAAGTACGCCGTCAATGTGGGATCAGGCAGCAGACATTTTACCGCTGGCAAGCCAAGTGCGGTGGGATGGGAGTGGCGGGCATGAAACGCTTTAAATCATTAGAGTCCGAAAATGCCAAACCAAAACGCCTATTGGGTGAAAAAGGGTTGGACATTTCAGCGCTCAGGCTGTGTGAAAACCCTGATCACCTTTTGGTCTAAGTGTGAGCTAGTTATGATCAATCAGTCTAATGGTGTCGGTAGTTAATTGATATAATAATCAGCAAGTTAATGATGGAGGTTGGCTGATTATGTCTAACCATATTAAGGGTCAAAGCCGCACTCAAGTTACCCTCTTACCAGAAGTTCTCGATGATTTTGTTACAGAGGATAATCAAGTTCGAGTTATCGATATATTCGTGGATGAACTCGACTTACAACAAATGGGCTTTAACCGAGTTGTTGCTAAGCGAACCGGACGCCCAGGCTATCACCCCGCCATCATGTTAAAGCTCTACATTTATGGCTATCTCAATAGAATCCAATCTTCACGAAGATTAGAAACGGAAGCAAATCGGAATATTGAGTTAATGTGGTTGTTGGAACGCTTAAAACCGGACTTCAAAACGATAGCTGACTTCAGGCGTGACAACGCAGAGGGCATCAAACAAGCTTGCAGTCACTTTGTAACTATATGTCGAGAAATGGGCATGTTCAGCAACGGGGTGGTGGCAATTGATGGTAGTAAGTTCAAAGCGGTTAATAGCAAGCCTAACAACTTCACGCCTCAAAAAGCCAAAGACCATATCGAACGGGTTGAAGCTAGCATTGAGAAATATCTCAAGCAGTTAGACGAGGTCGATTCTGAAGATGTGCCAGAGAAGAAAGTGCAAGTCATGAAGGACAAACTGGACTGGCTAAAAAAGCGCTTAGGTGAGCTTCAGGAAATCAAAAAGGTCGTAGAAACTCACCCAGACAAGCAAATCTCTCTGACCGACCCAGACGCCAGGCTACTCAAGACGCGGAACATGGAGCGTCAAGTCTGCTACAACATTCAAAGCGCAGTCGACACCAAGCATCACCTAATTGTTTATCACGATGTCACCAATACAAACGACCGCGGTGAGTTAGCTAGAGTCACCAAATTAACTCAACAAGCTTTAAACCGAACTGATATTACCGTGTTGGCCGACAAAGGTTATTACAGCCGCAAAGACGTGAAGGCCAGCCTCGATTTAGGCGCGAATCCTCTAGTGCCAAAGACCGATACGTCAGGAAACTCTAAAAAAGGATTATTTACTCGCTCGCAATTTAAATACGACAGTGAAAGAGATTTATATATTTGCCCAGCGAATCAAGAACTTCCCAGAAGTCGGAGAGGATGGGATGACGGTCTTGAGCAAGACTTCTATTACAGCCAAATTAAATGCCGAGATTGTACAGTTCGAAACCGATGTACAACATCGAAAAAAGAACCAAGACGAATGAAACGGTGGGTACACGAAGCTGAAACCGAAGCCATGCTCAATCGACTGGATGATGCACCAGAAACGCTAGTCATAAGAAAGCAAACGGTTGAACATCCGTTCGGAACCATAAAAATGTGGATGGGTGCGACTCACTTCCTAACTAGGCGATTTAAAAACGTGAGTACGGAAATGAACCTCCATGTTCTGGCTTATAACATGAAACGAATGATATCGATTAAGGGCGTTCAAGAATTAAGCAAAGCAATAAGGGCAATTTAAAATCGGAAGTATTCGCTCGTCTTGAGAAAATTACCTTATCTACAAAATCGCGATCGAAACCTTCTTCGAAGATTTCTCAATAAGACAGTTTAGAAGTTGAAGCAGTTTCCACACAGCCTGAGCGCTTGCCGTTTGGTCTTGTTGCGCTCGTTGCTGATGCTCTCTGGAGCTCGCCATGTGTTTCAAACCGAGTTTGTTCGGTCGTCTTCACCTGAAAAAATCCTGTGGTCGATTCTGCCCGTAAGTTAGCCTGGTGTTTATAAAAGCTGTTAGTGGAAATGCCATGGTGCTAGCAGAATTCGGTATTGGTGCCGTGAAAAGTGTGCCGGCTTGCCAATAATTCCTGTCATTGTTGTGGCGTACGTCGAACTTTCATAGTTGTCTCCTGCAATAAAAGTCAGGAGTTATTTTAAAATTCGGATTCGGATTCGCTAGGCGGGTTTCGTCGGACGGTTACGGTAAATAGAGTAGTTTTAATATCTTAAAACTCAATGTAATTAAGGCTATCATAACATTAGATAGCCGTATGGGTTTAGTTCGTGATTATGTTACTCACCAATCGTTGAGTAGGTTAGACTGTCTATTTCTAAGTAAACATCTGCAAAAAAGTCAGCACTACATGCGTCAGCACTAAAATAAATATTTACTAAGTTTTGAGCTGAAGAGTAGGAGTTGATATTTCTAACATAGTCACTCCATTCTTCAGTGCCATTAATAACTAACTGAACTTTACCCGAGATAACGGTGGCAGTAAGCTTGTAATTGGAACCAAACTTAAACGACGATGCAAAAGAAAGATAGTTGTTTGATAGATCTAAAGAACCACTTCCCATACCAGAACTGTGATAATTAATAACGTCGAAGGTTAATTCATAGTTTTGAGACGCTTGGCTTTCTATTTGGTATGTCCAAGAATCGCTATCGCAACTGGTGCCGTTTTGCGATGCTGAAACAATCAAACTTTCGCCATTGGGGGCATCATTAAAGTGCTCTATTAAAACTTTTTTACGGCGATTTAGATATATGTCGGCATAGTCTTCAGCAGTTCGGTTATAAATGTCTGTAACCGTTAGTTTCATTCTAACCTGTGACTCTTCGAAAAAGTTTGGGGTGAAGGTTACATTTAATGAGTCTGCACCTGTTAGTTCAACGGCAGGTCCTGAAATTTGGATCCACTCTACTTTTGTTACTTCTATATTTTGACTCACAATGCTACCAGTTAAGTTTATCGTCTCGTCTTTTAAAGCTGTTAGATCACTACCTGCAGATACAGTGAATTCACTCTGCTGTATTGTCACTATAAGATTATCTGTGTCAGACGCGCCTTCATCATCGGTAACAGTAAAGGAAAAAACTAAGTCAGTATTCTGAACAATTGAAGGGACAATAAAAGTTGCTGTAGCTGTATCAGCAGAAATTAATTCTACAGGTTCTCCGTCAGTTTGAGTCCAGTGATAAGAAATTATAGTGCCATCTGCATCACTGCCGGAGCCAGATAATGTTACTTGATTTTGAGGGAGCACGATTAGATCATCTCCTGCTAAGGAATCAGGTGGGGCATTGACAGGATTGACAGTAATTGCAACGGAGTCAGAAGATGAGCTGCCGGCGTTGTCAGTGACGGTAAGCTGGAATTCTAAGGAAATAGGCTCTTTGGTGATCACGCTGTTAAATGATGCATTTAGAGAATCAGTGTTGTTAATTGTGACACTTGTTCCTTTCGTTTGCGTCCACAGATAAGTGACAATTGAACCGTCATTATCGTGCGCAGTACCGCTCAGGGATACTGGTGTTTGCTCGTTTACTGTTTGATCAACTCCGGCATCCACAGTTGGAGGAGTATTTGAGTCGTCATTATCACAAGAGGCTAGAGTTACAGCCAACATAAGTATAGATATAAACCGAGGTAAATACTTCATTAAGGGACGCTCCTTGTTATTTTACATTCATTATAGAAAATTCTATTAGCTTGATTACACTAACAGTTATCTATTAAAACTAATATTCAATATGGAATTAAATTAATAGATAGAATAGGAGAGTAAGTTGAATGGTAAGCGTCCGCCAATCCCACTAATAGCTTGATGTTCCACGGTAGCAGAGATTCGATATCGGGTTGTGGTTGGCACAACTCATCTAGACATTTCATTACATAATCAAACGCTGAGAGACCGTTGGCTTTGGCGGTTTGGCTGAACAGCCTATTCTTACGATCTATCACGAAGGGTTTTATGGCGCGTTTGGCGCGGTTATAGTCGATGTTCAGTCGACCACCTTACAGGTAACGCACCAGTTTCGTCCATTGGTTGTTCAGATAAGTGATGGCTTCATCCAGTTTGGTTTTTGGCAATACGTTTTGTTTGCTCAACTAGGCATGCAGTTTCCCTTTAATGAGGCTGGCTTGTTGCTGGTGCGTAGCATATTTTTCTTCCGCTGTTTTGCCCTTAAGCTTGAACTCGATGCCGTAGAGTTTTTGAATAAAACTCAGCGCCATATCCGCTTTTCCGGATTTACTTTTTCCTTGCATGTGTTTCGCTTCAATGAACTTCTGCCGGGCAATGACGTGGGCACGGCTGGAATAAGCTTGCTGAAATAGTAGAGTCTGCACAAATGTTTAAATCACTCCAAGAGACTCAAAACTTGTGATCAAGAGACATGCTCTAGTGTATGCCGGAGAACTCTAATTTGGAATGCCACTAGTTTAGGGGAGGTTTACAATTCAAATGAGTAGATAATCTTGGTGTGTAAAATAACTCTACTTTTATGAGATTTTAAGTTAGTGTATGCATCGCTAAAAAGCGAAATTATTCTTTAGAGAGTTCTGACAATTAATAAAGGCAATGTAAGTTCTAAATGCTAAATCAGGCCCCAAAGAACCATTAAACGGGTTTGAACCTCTCTACGTATTAATTCAATTACAATAAAAGACCTCTAAGAAAGGAAAATCAGGTGCATTTAAACTCATTTAATCATTTTCGTGCAATTTCAATTTTGCTCATAATTGCAGGCCACTCTTTTGAGATTACTGGGTTAAAAGTTAATAGTTTAATTGATGCTACTGCAAAAAATTTGATACAAGGAAACACTGCACTATTTGTTTTTATATCTGGCTTTTTGTTTCATCATATTTTCTATGCAAAGTTTAAGTTTCAACGATTTATGAGCGCCAAGATTAAAAATGTGTTAGTTCCTTACCTTATTTTGGGGTTTGTACCTATTTGTTTTTTCATTGCTTCTGGTAAAGCAGACTCAAATGGCTACTTTTTGCCTACTGGAGAAGGGGTGCTTTTTGAATACATCATTCCAGCGTTAAAATATTATTCATCAGGTTATTTTTTGCTCGCTTATTGGTACATACCTTTCATAATGTTAGTTTTTTTGATGTCTCCATTGCATATTCGTTTTATTCATATGAGCTCAAAGCAACAGTTTAGTCTAGTTTTTGTTTTCTCTACTATTTCAGTTTTGATCCATAGACCAATAGATAATGTATCAGTGTCCGTATTGCATAGTTTGATGTATTACACACCTGTATATTTAATTGGAATAATGGCGTCTATAAATCGTATATACATAAATAATATCTTGTCTGGGAAAGAAGTTTGGCTATTAGTGGTGGTAATAGGAATTGCGGGGTACCAGGCTTTGCAAGGAGATGTGGGTAACTACCATAAGGCGGCTATGGACTATGCTGCTTTTGATCTTATGTTCTTTCAAAAATTAGTGTTGTGTTTCTTTTTTATGACCTTCTTAAATAGATTCGAAAGTTATAACAACTCATATACTCATACTGTAGCATCTACAAGTTTTACCGCTTTCTTTATTCACCCATTCATAATTTGGGTGCTAGGTAAGATTGAACTTTCGGCTCTAAACCAAAATTCATGGTTATTTTATTTCTTTTTTGTTTTTGCTGTGACTGCTAGCTGCATATTAATAGCTAAAGCGACCAAAATAATAGTTCCGAAATATAGTAGGAACCTAATTGGATATTAGCCTCAATGGAAATAACCGAATACTTCAATGATGCCGGGCACTACCAGTATTCATTTTAGTTCTGGTAATGTCACAACTTATATATTTGAATTTTATACTAGAGCTGTAGAGCTATTAAGAATTCTCTTAACATATTTCTTTAAAAAAGAGGCTATGTTAATCCATACTTTTCAAGTACTAGGAATAACAATTTAGGTATTTCAACTTATTATAGTTTTTATGAATAAACTAGCAATTGCGGTACTGACTTTTTTCATTTTGGTTGGTTGTCGAAATGATGTCTATACAGTCTTGGAAAAACAAAACGTCAAAGGTAGACATTATGTAGTTGTTATTGGAGCATCTATATCTGAAGGTGCGCCTCATCTGCATGGCAGGCTTCACAGTAATGAAGTTGGAGCTTTCGACACCAATCATCGTTCTTCGGAAGGTCAATTAAATTACGAGTTTTCTCGTATATTTGATATACCTTTTATTAATCATGGAATATCCGGACAAACTAGTACTTTTGTTAAAAAGAGGTGGATTCGTGATGTATTAGGTGGCGATGCAGTAGTCGAGGATGGCAGAGGAAGCAAAACAATAGATTTTACATCGGAACCTCCATTAGCCGTTTTTTTGCATGTGGGAAGAAATGATGTTGTCTCTAGAAATTCAATAGAAATAATGAAAGACAATTATCGTTTTTTCGCACAAAGTTCTTTAGAAAATGATATGTTTTTAATAGTAAATAATTTAGGTGCTGATTCAAGTTTTGGCCCATATGAAGAGTCAATAGCGAAGCTATTTAACGAATGGCTATATAACGACTTTATAACGGAGTTTCCATCGGTATTAATAATAGACTACCTAGGTTGGTCATCAGATGGCACTGGAATATTTACCCACACAAAAAAGGGCATGTTTGCAGATAATGTCCATCCAAACGAGCAAGGAGTTAAGGATTACGTTAGTTTTGCTGAGCCAACAATTCGTGAGGAGTTTGTACGGAGAGGTTATATTGACTCAAATGAATATTGATAGATCGTAAGCGTCTGCGAGTTCCACTTATCACCCGATATTCCACAGTAATAATATAAATCGCACTAAATTAGCTACACCCATAATTAGAGTTTTGACCTTACCGAACTCACGTCGGCTCAAAACCACAAGACGAGGGATGCCAAATCGCAGCCGATCTTTCGCCAGTTTACATAAACGTTGTCTGATCGCCCCTCTCATTCGACTTAGCAACGTAACGCCATATCATACGAGACAATCCGACCAAATGGCAGGCTCTTCGTTAACTGATGTTGGTTTCTTTGCGCATGTGAGTCCAAGGCCCGCTCCGCTCAGTGATACTTTCCCACAAGGACCGCCTTTAGCGCTGAAATGTCCAACTCTCTTTCACCCAATAGGCGTTTTAGCTAGGCATTTTCAGACTCTAATGATTAAAGGCGTTTCACGTCCGTCGCTTCCATTCCACGATACTTGCTTTTCCAGTTGTAATAGATGCCTTCTGCAATGCCGTATTCGCTGCGAACTTCTTTGACTAAACGGCGTGCTTCCATTTTCTTCAAAATTATAAAGATTTGAGTTTCTGTGTAACTTGAATTCTACATGTTTTAATTATCCTAATGGCTCTAGTGTATGGTGGTTCAAGGCTCTGACGCCCTATATTTCTATGGCCTTAGTGCTTTTTCACCACGACCAATGCCGACCACACCTGAACGGACGGTTTCGAGTATGCTGGCGTTTTCACGCATGACTTGGATGAAGGCATCAATTTTTTCAGACGTGCCTAAAAGTTGGACCGTATAAACTTTGCTCGAGACATCAACGATTTGCCCTCTGAAAATGTCCGCACTGCGTTTAATCTCTTCTCTTTGCTCATGGTTTTCGGCAAATATTTTAACTAAAACAATTTCGCGTTCGACATGAGCACTTTCAGTTAGTTCTCTTACTTTTAGAACGTCGACAAGTTTATTAACTTGCTTGGTAATTTGTTCTAAAACACGTTGGTCGCCGTGTGTAGTTAACGTAATACGAGACAGACTCTCATCATCTGTTTTGGCAACGGTAAGGCTATCAATGTTATAACCACGTTGGGAAAAAAGACCTACAATTCGTGACAATGCGCCAGCTTCATTTTCTAATAATATGGACAATATACGACGCATTAGTTTGACTCCCCTTCGTTGTTAGATGGTGACTTGGTTTTTGGTGCTAACACCATGTCATCGATTTTTCCGCCTTTGATCTGCATTGGATAGACGTGTGCACTTTGATCAACAATGATGTCCATGAAGACCAGTTTATCCGTCATGGCAAAGGCCTTTTCCATTGCGCCTTCCAGTTCGCTCGGATCTGTCACTCTGATGCCAACATGACCATACGCTTCTGCGAGCTTCACAAAATCAGGTAGAGAGTCCATGTATGAGTGGGAGTGACGTCCTTCATAAAACATGGTTTGCCACTGCTTCACCATACCTAAAGAAGAGTTATTGATATTAATGACTTTGACTGGAATGTTGTATTGCATGCAAGTCGAAAGCTCTTGAATGTTCATTTGGATAGAGCCGTCTCCGGTCACACAAGCAACGTGAGCGTCTGGGTACGCTAATTTTGCACCCATTGCGGCAGGCAAACCGAATCCCATGGTACCGAGACCACCGCTGTTGATCCATTGGCGCGGCTTTTTGAATGGGTAATATAAGGCAGCAAACATTTGATGCTGACCAACGTCAGACGTGACGTAAGCGTCACCATTCGTCACTTGGTATAAGGCCTCGATAACTTGTTGCGGCAATGTCCGTTCCGGATCTGGTGTATATGCCAGACTCTTCACATCGCGCCAGCCATTAATTGTTTGCCACCAGCTTTCCATCGCTTGTTGGTCGTTGGATAAAGAGTTTGATTCCATAAAGCTGGTGATTTGCTGTAAAACGGTTTTTGCTTCACCCACAACTGGAACGTGCGCTTTTATTGTTTTAGAGATGGATGTCGGATCGACATCAACATGTACTATGGTGGCGTCGGGACAGAACTTGGCTACATTGTTTGTTACACGGTCGTCAAATCTTGCACCTACGGCAAAAATCAAATCCGCATTGGCCATGGTTTTATTGGCTTCGTAGGTGCCATGCATACCTAACATACCCACAAACTGTGTATGCAGACCACTGATGCCACCGAGGCCCATTAATGTGTTTGTTACTGGCGCGTTCAACTTCTCCGCTAACTGAGTTAGCTCTTTGGACGCTTCCGCAGAGACGATGCCACCGCCAGTGTAAATCACAGGGCGTTTCGCTTTGCAAAGTAGTTCAACCGCCTTTTTAATTTGTTTGGGGTGACCCTTAACCGTTGGGTTATAGGAACGCATTTTAATTGTTTTAGGCAACTCATAAGGAGCGAGCAATTTCGGGTTCACTATGTCTTTTGGCAGGTCGACCACCACAGGTCCAGGACGACCGGTTTTTGCTATGTAGTAGGCTTTAGCGATGGCATCTGGAATGTCTTCTGCGCGTTTTACTAAAAAGCTGTGTTTTACCACCGGGCGGGAACAGCCCACCATGTCGGTTTCCTGAAATGCGTCTTCGCCTATAACCGTTGTTGGAACCTGACCAGATAAGATAACAAGAGGAATGGAGTCCATATACGCGGTAGCGATACCGGTTATTGTGTTTGTGGCCCCTGGGCCGGATGTTACGAGAACAGAACCTACATCACCTGTTGCTCTGGCGTAACCATCTGCAGCGTGGACGGCAGCTTGTTCATGTCGGACAAGAATATGGTCAATGCTGTTGTGTTCGAATAGGGCGTCGTAGATATCGAGGACGGCGCCACCAGGGTATCCGAATAGATATTTGACCCCTAAGTCTTCCAGCGATTGCACCACCATTTGTGCGCCGGATAACATAGGTTTAGTATTCTTCTCCATAGGTTCACTCTCTTATTTAGTTTTGTTTATTAGTAGCTAGTTACGTTTTTACTCTAATTTGGCTTACGATTACAAGACTAATTTGTGGGTTTCTGAAAATAATTTTTCAAGATTCAAGAGAACCGGAATTTATATGCTAATAATGACAGTGTGATGATCAAAATTAGTTTGAATTTAAATGCAGTTGTTTATGAAAATGATGCTACCGAGCGTTGATGGCGTCGGATAAATATTCAACGGATTAAGATGTGGTGTTGGTCAAGCGTTAGCAAACTAGTTATTTGGCTAAAGTGAAGGTTTTAGGAGGCGTTATTTAGCATAGTTGAAATCAACACCCGCAGTTCTTAAAAACCTTCTTATTATTCGAATAATTCATCGAGAGAGCAATAGACCAACCCTCGGGCGTGAACCGCGACTAGCTGGCGCATTTTGCTCGCAACTTGTTGTCCGGTGATTGGACGGTATTTTTTGATGGCAGGAACAAATTGAAACAACCTAAGTAGGCATGCGGCAAGCCATTCTCCAAATCTGTAGGATTCTCTCTTTCCAAGCAAAACGGAGGGCCGCACGATGATCAGAGATTCGAACTTTTGATTTATGAAATTCTGCTCTAACCGACCCTTGAGGTTAAAGTAAAACTGCTTGCTTTTGATGCTGGCGCTGGCAGATGAAATTAATACCACATTTTGAATGCCATTCTCCTTTGCATATTGCGCAATTTGGCTAGGGTAGGTGAGGTCAACAAGTTCTTGCGCTTGTTTACTACCTGCTTGTTTTATCGTTGTTCCTAAACAGCAAAACAAAACATCGCCAGTAACTTGAGCTTTATGTTCAGCTAAGTCGTCAAAGTCGATAATTGTTTGTTTTAATTTACTGCTAGAATTTATTGCAAGTGGACGACGGGATAGGGTTCGAATTTCATAATAGTCCGGATCGGACAATAGCTGGTTGACCAATTCATGGCCAACGAGCCCTGTCGCGCCTACAACTATCGCTTTCTTTTTAGTCATACAGTTGTTCGAAGTAACTTTCCAGAATCACTACTGCAGATTGGGAATCAATATTGCCTTTTTTGAGGTTTTTAAAGCCGCCTCGTTCAAACAGGTGCGCTTTGGCATCTACCGTCGTTAATCGTTCATCGTGTGTTGTAACTTGTACGCCAAATCGACCATGGAGCCGATTGGCAAATTTTTTGGCTCTGTGGGTAATGGGTTGCTCAGTACCGTCCATATTTAGCGGTAAACCAACAACGACCAAATCTGGTTGCCATTCTTTAAGGATTTTTTCAACTTCAGCCCAGTCTGGCACTCCATCTTTTGCCTTAAGGGCGTTTAACGGAGAAGCGGTCCCCGTTAAACTCTGTCCGATAGCAAAACCTATAGATCCGGTGCCATAGTCGACACCCATGATAGTTTGAGCACTCATTTATGCATGGCCCGCAAAAGATGATAACTGGCTTATGTCAATGCCCAGTTTTTGTACGGCTTTTTCCCAGCGCTTTTCAACAGGTGTATTGAAGATGAGCTCTGGATCCGCATCAATCGTTAACCAAGAGTTATTTGCTAATTCTTGCTCGAGTTGTCCGGCTGACCAGCCTGCGTAACCTAAAGTTAGAATGAACTCATTTGGTCCTTCATCGGTACTGAGTTTCTCCAGAATATCTTTTGATGTGGTAACCATGATGTTTTTATCCAGCTGCAAACTGGAAGACCATTCTCGATTTCCACTGTGTAATACAAAACCTCTGTCGGTTTGCACCGGGCCGCCCGATAACACCTGGTGATTAGCCAATTGCGGTATTTCATCTTGGTTAATTTTGATTTCTTTTAATAACCGACTCACTGTCATATCGGTGGTTTTGTTTACAACTAAACCCATCGCGCCCTGGTCGTCATGTTCGCAAATATACGTCACTGTGCGGCCAAAAAACGAGTCATCCATAGCGGGCATGGCGATCAAAAATTGATTAGCTAAACTAATCATACTGCTATGTTCATTTGCCATACACTACTCCTTTGTTACTAAACTTGTTTTAAGCGATTTTCTATTGCATCAAATAGATGACCCGTAATACTGATATCAAATTCCGCTTCGATCTCTTTAATACAGGTGGGACTGGTGACATTAATTTCTGTAACACAATCTCCAATGACATCTAACCCTACAAATATTAGACCTTTTTCTTTCAATTTGGGTCCGATTGCCTTTGCAATTTTCCAATCGGTATCAGAAAGAGGTCGGGCTTCACCACGACCACCTGCGGCCAGGTTACCTCGGGTTTCGCCTTCGGCAGGAATACGAGCAAGGCAATAAGGCATGGGTTCGCCATCGACAATTAAAATTCGTTTATCACCATTTGAAATATCAGGAATGAAGGACTGGATCATGGCGTATCGGGTGCCATGTTCTGTTAGGGTTTCAATGATAACCCCTAAGTTCGGATCGCCAGGTTTTACTCGGAAGATGGACGCGCCACCCATGCCATCTAACGGCTTAAGAATAATATCTTTGTGTTCTTCATAAAACGCTCTGATGCGTTCGGCATCCCGCGTAACTAATGTATTTGGAATGAATTCGGCAAACCAACTGGTAAATAGTTTTTCGTTGGCGTCACGTAAGCTTTGGGGTTTGTTAACGATCAGCGAACCTTCATCTTCAGCACGCTCAAGAATATAGGTGGCGTAGACGAATTCTGTATCAAATGGTGGATCTTTTCGCATTAAGATGACATCAAGTTCACTGAGTGGCATGACTTGTTTATCTTCTAACTGGAAATGGTCGCCTTCAACATTTTGGACATTCAATTTTCCTGCATTTCCGTAAGCGCGACCATTATCTAAAAACAGGTCTGCCATTTCCAGATAATACAAATCATAATCTCGGGCTTGCGCTTCCAGTAACATGGCAAAACTCGAGTCTTTTTTTAGATTGATATCCACAATGGGATCCATAACGATGCCAAGCTTAATGGTCATTGATATTCCTATTTTGTTGTCAAACGGTTAGTTAGGCTAAATCGCCAAATTGCAACTGCAACGCCGAAAGCAAAGTTAACGCTGCCGTTTCTGTGCGCAGTACTCTGGGGCCCAATTGTATTTCATCGTATCCAGCGTTTTGCGCCTGTTCAATTTCATTATCGTCAAGGCCGCCTTCAGGACCTATGATAAATCTTACACCGGCTGGTGGAAGGCTTAGCCCTTTTATGGTTGTGGAGGCTCTCGGGTGCAAATTCAACTTTAATTGCTCAGTTTTTTGCTCAAGAAACTCCGAAAGTTGCATCGGTGGGTTCACTTTTGCTATTTGTGCACGGCCACATTGCTCACTCGCAGAGACGGCAATCTTTTGCCACTGTAGGTGTTTTTTTTCTAGTCTTTCACCTTTTAACTTTACACCACAACGTTCGGTGAAAATGGGCGTAATTTCAGTAATCCCTAATTCAACCGATTTTTGAATGGTGAAATCCATTTTGTCGCCGCGGGATATACCTTGTGCAAGGTGAATATGGACTGGGGACTCGTTATTTACTGCAGTTTTGTCAAATGGTTTGGCTATTACCTGCTTTTTACTAACAGACTCTAATTTAGCTTGATAGTCGTGGCCATCGCCATTAAACAAAATCAGGTCTTGTTCGGGTTGCATTCTAAGCACTCGGCCAACGTGGTTCGCCGCTTCATCGTCCAGTTCAACAGACAAATCTAAAACCAAGTCGCCGTTGTGATATATCCTGGGAATTCGCATAAATATCTAATTAATAAACTTATTCGTACATTGATTCTAACAATTGAAAACATACATTAATATGGCTTAAACGGTTATTACATTTTAATGATGAATTCTTATCCAAGCCCTTGAATTGTCAGACACATAAAGCACAATGAAAGGGAACACATTTTAATAAGGCAATTATGGACGCAATAGTAAAAGTTGAAAGTCTCAAAAAGGTCTATGGAGATTTAGTTGCGGTGAATGGCATTTCCTTTGGTGTAAGCAAAGGGTGTTGTTTTGGTTTATTAGGTCCAAACGGAGCGGGGAAAACAACGACGATTGAAATGATGGAGGGGCTCATTCGGCCGGATGGCGGCAATATTCAGTTTTTTGGACGAAACTTGGATAAAGAGGCACTGAAGAACATCGGAATTCAGTTTCAGCATACCGCATTGCAGGATTTTCTCACGGTGGAGGAGACTCTTGATTTATTCGCGTCATTTTATCCGAAGCCAGCAAACAAGCTCGATGTAATGCAAATGTGCGATTTGCTGGAGATTGCAAAACAAAAACATCAGAAGTTGTCGGGCGGGCAAAAGCAACGGTTATTATTAGCCCTCGCTTTGATTAATGATCCGCAGATTCTCTTTTTGGATGAACCAACCACGGGACTAGATCCTCATGCGCGGCGCAAGTTTTGGGATCTAATCAGCAATATCAAAAAACAAGGTAAGACAATTATTCTGACAACCCACTATATGGACGAAGCCGAATACCTTTGTGACGAAATCGTCATTATGGACAAAGGCAATATTATTGCCCGGGATACACCGCAAGGGCTATTAACTCAGCATTTTTCCGGGGCCATTATTCGATTACCGATTGCTAACCTGAATGGCAAAAGTATTGAACATTATGGACGCCCGTTTGGTGAACATCATGTCGATATAGATGCAAAAGATGTAGAGCAATCCATATCCAGTTTGTTAGCTGGTGGCGTTAAATTAGACGGTTTGCAGGTTAAATCGGCAAATCTTGATGATTTATTCATTAAGCTGACTGGTCATCAATTACAAGATGATACTGATGAGTCTGACGTGAAAGATTAAGGAAGTATTGATGAAGCAATTTTACCGTCGATTTACGGCTATTTTAAAAGCGAGAAATTTAGAGTTCTTTAGAGATCGTTCTTCACTGGGATGGAGCATTGTCTTCCCTATTTTACTTTTGGTTGGGTTTGCGCTTGTTTTCTCAGGTGAAGGCAAAGATCAGTTTAAAGTTGGCGTTATTAACGCTACATCGGTAAAAGCTGATTTTTTGAATACAAAATTTGTCGAGTTTGTCGATTATTCCGAGGTGGAAGTTGGGCTGACAAAATTAAGGCAACATAGATTAGATCTTTTAGTGGACTTTGACACCTACTCATACTGGCTAAATGACAGTTCACCTAACGGGTATTTTATGGAAAAAATACTCTTGTCCGAGCAAAGCCTGACGTGGCAAAAAGAAACCGTTAGCGGAAGACAAATCAGGTATGTCGATTGGGTGCTACCCGGTATTTTGGGCATGAATATGATGTTTAGTTGCTTATTTGGTGTTGGGTACGTCATTGTTCGTTATCGAAAAAACATGGTTCTCAAAAGGTTAAATGCGACGCCAGTAACCGCATTGGAGTTTTTAACCGCACAAATTGTCTCTCGATTGTTTATTGTTATGTTCCTGTCTGCGGCAGTGTTCATAGGATGTAACTTCATGTTTGATTTTTATATGTTGGGCAGCTATTTGACCTTGTTCGTGATTGGACTGTTGGGGGCATTTTGTTTGATCTCGTTAGGTCTTTTGATTGCAAGTCGCAGTAGAAGTGAAGAACTGACTGGAGGCTTGTTGAATCTTGCAACCTGGCCAATGATGATTTTATCAGGGGTTTGGTTTTCACTGGAAGGCAGCCCCGAGTTCATTCAAACTATTTCCTGGTTCTTGCCATTAACTCATTTAGTTGAAGGGGCTAGAGCAGTTATGACTGAAGGCGCTGGTTTTTACGAGCTTAAAAGTCATATTACAACCCTAGTTATTATGACGGTTTTATTTTTAGGTTTAGGAACCTGGTTATTTCGATGGGAAGGCGACGGGCGTTAACCTGTATGGTGTTGTGGAAACCGTTCATAATGATATCGCGAAAACACCTGATTGATAGGATGTGAAAAGAGTGACAATTCAAGTTCCACTAAAAGCCGCGCTAATGTTAGAAAGTCGAACTTTTTTAATGATGTTAAAAAAGGTCGTTGTTGACCATCAGATTGAGCACGATACATACGATGATGCCAACAAATTACTCTCTGATGTCAATGAAAGTGATTATAGACCTGATTTGATTTTTATTGGAAAGGAGTCGGCAATACGTGCAGGATTAAGCTTGGATGAGTTTATTCAGTCTATTCGGGCGAAGTTTCAAGGACCCATATTATTGGTTAGCCTTGAACAGGACCTTGAAAATATAGAGAAGTATGTAAACTCAGGGATCACAGATGTATTTTCCCCAACGGAGTTTGTGCAAATAGACAACTTTGTAAGTAACTTCGTTTCGTTTAAGAATGCAACGGCAAGCGAAGATAAAGCTAAAGTGTTGTTGGTTGAAGACTCAAAAACGATGACGACTTTGGTAACCGAGTTGTTTGAAAGGAATAATATTGAAGTCATGTTTATTCCAACCGGGCGGGAAGCACTCACGGTTTTGCATTTTGAACAAGTAGATTTGGTGATCACTGACTATATGTTAGAAGGGGATATGACGGGGTTATCTTTAATTCGAAATATCCGGCGAACTTCACAGTGGTACTCTCTGCCTATTTTAGCTATTACTGCCTATAACGATCCTGAGCGAAATAAAGAATTGATGCGTAATGGCGTGTCTGACTTGATGCACAAACCGTTTGACATAGAGTTGTTCTTAATCAAATGTCAGAACTTGATTCGAAATAAACGAACTTTCCAGAAGTTAATGGATAAACAGCAAGAGTTAGCGGAGTTATTGCAAACGGATCCCGTGACAGGTTTATTTAATCGTCAATTCTTAATCAAACAGTTTGAACGTCTTCAAAACGAAATGACGGCCCCAGATAAACAGCTGTTCTTGATCTATTTTGATTGCGATGATTTTAAGTTAGTAAATGACAAACTCGGTCATACCGACGCTGACAAAGTGCTTAAGCTCATAGGAGAGTATGCTACCTCGGCGATTGGTCAAAACAATTTATTGGCTCGGTTGGGAGGGGATGAATTTATGATCCTGCTGCCTGACTCAAGTCTTGAAATGGCCTTGCAAATCGCGGATATGGTTCGAGAGGGGATTGCTCAGCAAAACTTCTTATCAGTTCAGTTGACGGTTAGTGTTGGCGTGACTTGTGGCACCAAAGACAGTAATTACAGTCTGTTGCACCGCGATGCTGATAAAGCGGTAGTCGAAGCAAAACAAGCTGGCAAGAATCAAATCAAAATTGGTAATTTGATAGAGTTCTAATCCAGTGCTCATCTAAAAGAAATAAAAAAGCCCTGTTGCAGTACAACAGGGCTTTTTTATGAAGAGAGGTTGCTTATAGCTTAGCGTCGGCTCTTAGCGCCTCTGCTTTGTCCGTATTTTCCCAAGGAAATTCTTGGCGACCAAAATGACCATATGCGGCCGTTGGTTTATAAATTGGACGCTCTAGGTCTAACATTTGAATTAAACCATAAGGACGAAGATCAAAATGATTGCGAACTAATTCGATTAATTTTGCTTCTTCCAACTTACCAGTACCAAAGGTTTCAACACTGATTGAAGTTGGCTCTGCTACACCGATGGCATAGGAAACTTGTAATTCTGCTTTATCAGCTAGTCCTGCAGCAACAATGTTTTTTGCAACATAACGAGCCGCGTATGCTGCTGAACGGTCAACTTTTGAAGGATCTTTACCGGAGAACGCACCGCCACCGTGACGAGCCATACCACCATAAGTATCTACGATTATCTTACGACCAGTTAGACCACAATCACCCATTGGGCCACCGATTACAAATCGGCCAGTTGGGTTAATGAAATATTTAGTTTCTTTATTTAACCACTCAGCTGGTAAGGTAGGCTTAACGATAGTTTCCATCACTGCTTCTACCAAATCGTTTTGGCTAACTGTGTCGCAATGTTGTGTAGATAAAACAACAGCATCGATACCGACGGGTTTACCGTTTTCGTAAGCGAATGTAACCTGAGATTTAGCATCAGGACGCAACCAAGGAAGCGTTCCGTCTTTACGGACTTGTGCTTGACGTTTAACTAAGCGGTGTGAGTACTCGATAGGAGCTGGCATTAAAACGTCTGTTTCATTACAGGCGTATCCAAACATCAGACCTTGGTCACCGGCACCCTGCTCACTAGGGTCAGCACGGTCAACACCTTGGTTAATATCAGGAGATTGTTTACCAATAGTGTTTAATATGGCACAAGATTCTGCGTCGAAACCCATATCTGAATGAACGTAGCCGATTTCTTTTACCGTGTTACGAGTTAGTTCTTCAATATCGACCCAAGCGCTGGTAGTAATTTCACCACCAACCATTACCATGCCAGTTTTAACATAGGTTTCACAAGCAACACGTGCTTTTGGATCTTGCTCTAATATTGCGTCTAACACTGCGTCAGAAATTTGATCAGCAATTTTATCCGGATGGCCTTCAGATACCGATTCAGACGTAAATAAATGTTTTGCCATTAATAATTTCTCTCGATTGAAAACTTATATTGAATTTTAGATTTGACTCTGTGATTAGTAGTGAGTCAAAATTTTGCTAATTTTAATCTATAAAACACAAAATTGCCTAATACTTTTTTATGTCTAGACGTCTAAACGGTATTTAAGTTCAAGAAATGAACATAATGTTGAATGTAGAGTAATGCTTTGAAACGGCTCCGTTTTGTATTAGACATACAGATTTACAATTTTCTAGGTTAATTCACTCGAGTTTTGTCGTTTAATAGGTCTATATAACAAGGATCTTCAATTTAGGAAGGTAAAAATGAAGTTCAAATCCATCGGTTCGACATCTGGTAAAGTATCCAGAACCCTTATCGCTTCTGCTGTTTTAATCGCGTTAAGTGCATGCTCTTCTTCTGAGCCGAGTGCACCTATAAACCCCAAAATGACAAATGCGCCAGCAAATATTGATTTTGTTCGCAATGTTGAGGGCATAAACGAATATGTTTTATCTAATGGTATGAAAGTTCTTTTGTATCCTGATCAGGCGCAATCGAAAGTTATCGTCAATGTAACTTACCGTGTCGGCTCCGTTCATGAAAATTATGGTGAGACGGGTATGGCACACCTGCTTGAGCATATGTTGTTTAAAGGTTCGACTAGTTATAAGGAAATAGACAAAGAGTTTAACAAACGTGGCATGAGAGCAAATGCAACGACTTGGTTAGACAGAACGAATTATTATCAGTCTTTTGAAAGCTCACCTGAAAATTTGGAATGGGCGCTGGGGATGGAAGCGGATCGCATGGTGAATGCGACGTTTACGCAAGAGCAGCTGGAAAGTGAAATGACAGTCGTGCGAAATGAGATGGAGCGAGGTGAAAATAGTCCTTCTCGAATGCTGAGTGCCCGCATGGGAGCTACCGCTTATCTTTGGCATAACTATGCGAATTCAACTATTGGTGCTCGCTCCGATATCGAGAATTTCCCATTTGAGAAACTTCGTCGTTTTTACGATAAACACTATCGCCCCGATAATGCCGTATTAACTATAGCCGGCAGATTTGATAACGAACAAGTATTGGAAGTTATCAAAAATACATTTGGAAAGCTGGCTCAGCCAGAAACACAAATAGAAAAGTTGTATACGGTTGAACCAGTGCAAGATGGTGAAAGAGTTGTAACGTTAAGACGCGTTGGCGAGGTGCCAATTGTTGCGGTTCAATACCACATTCCTTCCGCATTACACAGTGATTCACCGGCGATTAAAGTATTAGAAGAAATCATGACCAACAATGCCAGTGGTCGACTGCAAAAAGAGTTAGTCGAACCTGGTATCTCATCGGGTTCCGGAGCATGGACATTTCTTCAAAAAGATCCTTCCGCGTTAACGTTTTTGGCCAATGGTTTTAAGGGTAAAGACTTTAATGAGATGGAAAGCAAACTAATTAACTTAGTTGAGAATATTCACGAGAACAAAATCACAGAAGAAGAAGTGAAACTTGCAAAAACTGCGATTTTGAAAGCAACGGAAGATTCTCTACGTAATGTGGTTTCAGTGGGCAGTCAGCTGACAGAATATATCGCAATGGGCGACTATCGATACATCTTTTATCTTAGGGACTTAATTGAGCAAGTTAAAGTGGAAGATGTGCAGCGTGTAGCTGAAAAATACCTAATTCGCAGTAACCGTACCTTAGGCCGCTTTATCCCTACAAAAGATCCAGTACGAGCCAAGATTGAACAAGATACAAACATGATGGCACAGCTGGCTGATTATAAGGGACGAGACGTCGTTGAAGCTGGTGAAGTATACGACAACACGGTTGATAACATTGAAAAACGTGTTCAGGAATTTGTCTGGGACATGGGCACGACCGTAAGCGTCTATCCGAAAAAACTACGGGCAGGTGAAGTGAACTTTTACATGGATTTACCTGTAGGTAATATCGAGTCCTTGTCGGGTTATGAAGCCGATTTTTCTTTAATGGCGGGATTGTTCTATAGCGGTTCAGAAAAATATTCTAAAGAACAGATATCTGCAAAGCTGGATGAGTTGAAGGCAAGCGTTAACATTTCGTCGAGGCGCTTAGGACATTTAACGATTGGCATAAAAGCGATGAAGGATAAACTGGAGCCGACGTTAGATTTTGTCGCTGAAATCATGACAAATCCTTTGTTCAAGCCTGAGGAAATAGAGATAGATAGAAAGGCAACGATTACTGCGTTGGAAAAACAGCGCAATGAACCCAGAGATATCGCTATTTCTAAAGTAAGAGAGTCTTTTAGTGGTTATCCGGTGTCTCACCCGAAGGCATTTAAAACCATAGATGAAAAAATTGAAAATCTAAAAGGTGTTACTCAGGCGCGTTTGCAGCAGGTGCATGCTCAACATATGAACTTTAACAATGGTCATATCGGTGTGGTTGGAGACGTTGACCCAGCAAGTATCTCAGTGATGATGCAAAACAAATTTGGTCACTTGACGAGCGATACTAAATACGTCGAAATGGAGCCATCTGTTAAGCTTTCCGACAACAATGTCAATTGGATTGAAACGCCAGATAAAGCTAATTCGCAGCTTTATATTGCTCACAGGTTGGAGTTGAGTCGTCAGCACCCAGATTACCATGCAGTGCTTATCGCTAACTCAATATGGGGGGGCAGTGGCTTTGCGTCACGTCTTATGCAGCGTATACGGGTTAAAGAAGGTTATAGTTATGGCACTGGTTCATATTTAAATCTAGAGTTCGATAAACGGTATGGTTTGTATTTGATGGGCGCAAGTGCGGCTCCGGAAAATATGTCCAAAGTCCTCGAAGCTTATAATGATGAAGTTAACAAAGCGTTAACAGAAGGTTTTACACAGCAAGAGCTGGATGACGCGGTTGAAGGAGAGTTAAAGCAATTGCGTTCTAGCTGGGCAAATGACGCAAGAATCGCCGCCGTGTTGGCAAACAACAAGCTGCTCGATAGAGAACTAAGTTGGTATACCGAGTATCAAGATAAGCTAAAGTCCCTCACATTGGAGCAAGTGAACCAGGCGTTTAAAACCTATATTGCGAAAGACAACTTGAATATATTTGCCGCTGGCGACTTTGCTAAAGTTGCAAACAACAAGTAGTTTTTAATAACTTCTAATATGTAATAAAAAAGCGCGGCCAATTAGGTCGCGTTTTTGTTTTTCTCAAATAGTTTTGCAAAGATAAATAAAAATACGCTAGTCTGCGCTTTCTACTAGTTAAGAATCAGGATCAAATAACAATGGAGTTGCCAGAACTCGAAAAGGCCAGTGGTGCCCCAGCCTGGATGGCGACCTTTGCTGATTTAATGTCATTGTTGCTGTGTTTTTTCGTACTGTTATTCTCTTTTTCTCAAATCGATGCACTCAAATTCAAACAAATTGCAGGTTCTATGAAGATGGGGTTCGGTGTTCAACGGGATGTCGTTGCCGAAGAAATACCTTTAGGCAGTAGTGCTGTCCTAGACCAATTTAGTCCGGGCAAACCTACACCAACGCCGTTTGATGAAGTTAAACAACATTCACAAAAACTTACAGAACAAGCCGTTCAGTTTACGCCTGGAGAAACGAATGAGTCGGCAGGGTACGATAAACCAAAAGATTCAGACAAACCTGGTTTCCTAGCTGTTGAAAGAGAGCAATCTGCTAATATGCTGGCGAAAAAAATTGAACAGAGATTGCAAAGTTATATAGAAGACGGGGCAATGGAGTTGGACAATCAAGGACAGCAATTGCTAATTCGAATAAAAGAAAATGGAGCGTTTCCTGCGGGGTCAGCCTATTTGCAGCCGCAATTTAAGCCAATTTTGAATGCTGTCGCTATGGCTTTGGTGGATATTCCAGGGGCCATCACGGTCTCGGGGCATACCGATAATACACGTGTGAATACAGAGTTATTCCGAAATAATTGGGATTTATCTGCTCGTCGTGCGGTTGCTGTCGCAACTGAACTGGAAAGAGTGCCCAATATAAATGCGGAACGTATTGAAGTCATGGCATTTGCCGATAAAAAGCCGCTTGTAGAGAATGACACAGCGGAAAACCGCAGGCTTAACCGTCGAGTTGAAATTGGCATAATGCAAGGCAAAGCCAAAGTAACAGAAAACATCAGTTTAAAAGAGTAAAGGTAGAATAATGGATAGAAACTCCGTCATTGGACTCATTCTAGTGGTATTGGCTATTGCAGGCGCAATTGCCTCTGGTGACTCACCAGTGAAAGCATTCCTGAATATCCCATCTTTGTTCGTTGTATTAGGCGGTACTTTTGGTGCAGTGATGTTAGCTTACCGACCAAAAACGTTTTTTTCTGCGCTTAGGAATGTTGCTTTGATATTCAAAAGCCCTAAAGTTTCGATGGAAAAAGCCATAGATGATTGCATAAGTTTGTCACACATCGTTCGACGTGAAGGCTTTATAGCGGCGGAAAAAATGGAAGTAGAAGAGCCTTTTTTTCGACGTGCATTGGATATGTTGATTGATGGTTATGACAAAGACGCGTTGGACGAAGCACTGAGTAAAGAAATGTTGTTATCCATTCAGCGCAACAACATGTCCATAAAAGTGATGAACACGTTTTCCGAAATCGCGCCAGCGATGGGGATGGTGGGTACCTTGATTGGGCTGGTGGCCATGTTAGTTCAATTGGATAATCCGGATACATTAGGTGGCAGTATGGCTATTGCACTTGTTACAACCTTATACGGTGCGATCATTGCGTTTGGCGTGGCAAGTCCTATTGCCACTAAATTGGACCAACATAATCAAGAACTCTTTAGTTATCAGTCGCTGGTACGCGATGCATTCATTCAGATCATTGAAGGAAGAAACCCTAAGATGACGTTTGAGTTATTGCAAAGTTATTTGCATCAGGATGTAAGACGTCCAACTGAAGCCGTGAAAAATATAACACAGGAGCCATAACCAAGGCGCTTATGTAAAGAGTCTTTGATATTCAGTCGCTTGTCGTTAATTTCTGGCCTTATCATTAATGTTGCATTATTTTGAACTGAACAAAAAATAATGAAAAGGGTAGGGAATGAAGGTTGCATTGACACTTGCATCCGCCGTTGTGGCAGGTGTAATGAGTTTAGGCGCTGCGGCAAATCAAGCGGTACATAAACCAAATCAAGACATATATTTTTCTTCATCAGACATATTTAACTTAGAGATAGCGACAGATCCTCAAGTTTCACCGGATGGAAAACTGGTGGCTTACACCCGTCGAAGTAATGACATAATGACGGACAATGCCCGGTCCAATATCTGGACTGTCGACGTAGATGGTAATAATCACAGGCCGCTGTTATCTGGTACAAAAAGTTTTGCTTATCCTCGTTGGTCGCCTACAGGCGATCGCTTGCTGTACATGTCAAACCTGGAAGGAAAACCGCAGCTTTATGTTCGTTGGATGGACACCGGGCAGACTGCACTTATCAGTAACCTGCAATACCGAGCAATGAATTTTAGTTGGTCTCCCGATGGCCAGCACATCGCTTTTACTATGCGTATTCCTAAAAAACAGAATCCTTTAAATGTAAAAATGCCGAAAAAGCCTAAAGGTGCGAAATGGGCACCAAAGGTGAAATATGTCACAAAAGCTCGATATCAGGCGGACGGTAGAGGCATTCTTGAGCCAGCGTTTGAACATATCTTTGTAATACCCGCAGAAGGCGGTAGTGCCAGACAAGTTACCAGTGGCGACTTTAATCACGGCGGAAATCTGTCCTGGAGTGCTAATGGCAAGACTATCTATTTTGCAGCAAATCGAAGCGTAAATTGGGAATACGAACCACGTGAAAGTGATATCTACGCCGTCGAAGTGTTTGGTGAAACCAGTGGGCAATTAACTCAAGTGACGTCAGAAAAAGGCGGGGAGTTTAGTCCTAAAGTTTCTCCAGACGGCAGTAAAGTTGCGTTCTTAAAAATTGATGACGAAAAACTTGCTTATCGAAACCGTTATTTAATGGTTATGGATGATGATGGTGATAACCAAAAGAATTTATCGGCAAAAATTGATAATTCCCTTGGCAATATTCAATGGAATACCAAAAGCTCGGGTTTGTATTATCAAATGGACAAACGTGGTTATATTAACGTTGGATTTACGTCTCTTAAGGGCAAACATAAAACCTTTGTAAAAGACTTAGGTGGCGCGTCTTTAGGACGTCCTTATACATTTGCGACATTTAATGTGAATAAAGATGTCATTGCCTATACAAAAGGACGGACAGATAGACCTGCGGATATTCATGTATTCAAGCGAAACAGAAACACCCAACTTACTTCGCTAAATGAAGATGTGCTTGGACACAAAACGCTGGGTGAAGTCAAAGAAATCGTTTACAAGTCTGAAATTGATGGTGAAGAAATTCAAGGTTGGTACATACTGCCGCCAAATTTCGATCCCAACAAAAAGTATCCTCTGATCTTAGAAATTCACGGCGGACCACATCTTTCATATGGCCCTCATTTTACAGCGGAGCTACAACGTTTTGCCGCTGAAGGTTATGTCGTATTTTATGACAATCATAGAGGCAGTACCGGTTATGGCGAACGTTTTGCTTTGTTATTGCAAAATAAGTACTCCAGTAAATGGGACTTTTCGGATCATATTTCAGGTGTTGATGCGTTAATTGACAAAGGGTTTATTGATCCAGAACGTTTGTATGTGGCTGGTGGATCCGCGGGTGGCATCGCGTCTGCTTATGCCATTGGTTTAACGGATCGTTTTAAGGCTGCAGCCGTTGCAAAGCCTGTAATAAATTGGTTATCAAAAGTTTTGACAGCGGATAGTTACCTAGCGCAAATTCCATTTCAATTCCCTGGCATGCCTTGGGACAATATGGAGCATTATTGGCAGCGTTCACCGCTTTCTCTTGTTGGTAATGTAACAACGCCTACGTTATTGATCACTGGTGAAGCAGACAGAAGAACCCCAATGTCAGAGACCGAGCAATATTATCAGGCGCTAAAATTAAAAAAGGTTGATACGATTATGGTTCGAGTACCAGGTTCCCCGCATGGTATAGCGGGTAAGCCTTCCAGAATGATCGCAAAAATAGAGAACATACTCGCTTGGTTCAACAAATATAAATAACCAATTGGTGTACTTAATTAAGCCGGAGACAAATTCCGGCTTTTTTATTTCAGGACTAATTGTTGTGTTGTTTCAGTTGCAGTAACTAAACCCGCCAAACGTACGGTTTGTCATGTACAGCATTGAAGCAAGGACAAAGCTTTGTTTAACTAACACCTGAAATAATAACAATGAGATGGAACATGAATAATAAAGTTAAATTAGCTGTGGTTTTAGCCCTAGCTGGTGGCCTTGCAGCCTGTGGTGGCGGTGTGACTGAAGAAACCGTTAAAACTCCAGTCGAGCAAGGAGTAAAACAGGTGAATACCGTTCTTGCACAGTGGACTGGCCCGTACCAAGGCGTTCCAGCGTTTGACAAAGTTAAGTTGGAAGATCTAAAACCAGCTTTTGAAATTGCAATGGCAAAAAATCTGGAAGAGATAGATGCGATTGTTAATAATCCGGCCGCTGCAAATTTTGACAATACTATAGTGGCATTAGAGCGTGCCGGGTCTGACTTAAACCGTATATACGCTTATTACGGTATCTGGCGCTCAAATATGTCTTCGCCAGAAGTGCGCGAAGTTGGCCGCGAATTAGCGCCTATGTTATCGGCATTTTTCTCAAAGATAAGCCAGAATGAAGGTTTATTTGATCGTATTAAAACCGTTTACGAAAGCAGCGAAATGAAGTCTTTGCGTAAAGATCAACAGCGATTGGTAACCAATAGTTATCAAAACTTTGTAAGAAGCGGTGCTTTGTTATCGGGTGATGCTAAAAAACGTTACGCCGATATCAACCTGGCGTTATCTGAGTTGCATACTAAATTTGGTAACAACGTGCTTGCGGATGAAGAGAATTATGTAACTTATTTGACGGATAAGCAGTTAGGTGGTTTACCCGAATCCATTGTTAATGCAGCCGCTGCGGCAGCTAAATCTTTAGGAAAAGAAGGCCAATATGCAATAACAAACACCCGTTCTTCAATGGACCCGTTTTTGACCTATTCGACAGAACGTAAGTTACGTGAAGACGTGTGGAACAAGTACTACAGCCGCGGTGATAACGGTGATGAGTTTGATAATAACAAGATCATTGCAGAGATTTTGAAATTACGGCATGAGCGTGTGAACTTGTTAGGTTATAAGAACTACGCAGAGTGGCGGTTAGAAGATCGCATGGCGAAAAATCCTGATAATGCCTTCAAATTGATGAATGCAGTTTGGCCAGCGGCAATAGCTCGAGTAGACGAAGAAGTGGCTGACATGCAAGCGGTAGCTGATGCGGAAAATGCGGGCATTAAGATCAAGCCATGGGATTATCGTTTTTATGCGGAAAAAGTTCGTAAGGCAAAATATGACTTAGATTCTGATGAAGTTAAACAGTATCTACAGTTAGATAATTTACGTGAAGCTATGTTTTACGTTGCTGGTCGTTTATTTGACTTTGAATTTACGCCAGTTAAAGACGGTGAAGTTCCTGTATTCCACGAAGATGTGAAAGTTTGGGAAGTAACCAGCAAAACTACGGGCGAACATATTGGATTATGGTATTTAGACCCTTATTCTCGTAAAGGCAAACGTTCAGGTGCCTGGGCAACGACATACCGCAGTCATACAACGTTTGACGGCAAAACAAATGTATTGTCATCAAACAACTCTAACTTCGTTCGTGGCGAAGCGGGCAAGCCGACACTTATTTCTTGGGATGACGCAGAGACCTTGTTCCACGAGTTTGGTCATGCTTTGCACTTCTTAGCGTCAAATGTTGAATATCCGTCTCAAAATGGCGGGGTTCGAGATTACACTGAATTCCAGTCACAGCTGCTAGAGCGCTGGTTAACAACCGATGAAGTTATCGACAAGTACCTGACACACCATGAAACCGGCAAGCCAATTCCAAAGTCTTTAGTTGCTAAGATTAAAAAAGCAGCCACGTTTAACGAAGGTTTTAAGACGACCGAATATTTGGCATCTGCAATTATAGATCTTAAATTGCATACCACCGATCCTTCAAATATCGACCCGGATAAGTTCGAACGTGAAACGTTAACTGCGATGAACATGCCTGAAGAAATTGTTATGCGTCACCGTACGCCTCAATTTGGTCATGTATTCTCTGGTGAAGGCTATTCAGCAGGCTATTATGGTTATATGTGGGCGGAAGTACTGACTTCTGACGCATCTGAAGCTTTTGAAGAAGCCCCAGGTGGTTATTACGACGACAAAGTCGCTAAGAAGTTAGTTGACCATTTGTTCGCTGTGAGAAACGCTGTGGACCCAGCAGAAGCTTATCGCCTTTTCCGTGGCCGAGATGCTAATGTTGAAGCCTTAATGCGTGACAGAGGTTTCCCTATCCCTCAGGATAAATAATCCATTTTAGATAATGAAAAAAACCGGCTGATGCCGGTTTTTTTATTCAACAAGAGCGAATTTATTGTTGGCACTAGGCAAATTGATTAACCCAGCTCGTCAATTGTTGTTGATTCATTACACCTGCCTGTCTGGCCACTTCTTTACCATTGTTGAAAACTAACAGGCTTGGGATGCTGCGGAGCTGAAAATGAGCGGCCACTTGCTGGGCATTTTCGGTGTCGACTTTAGCAAACCTTATTTTGTTATTCATATGCTGGCTCACGCCCTCAAAGATAGGAGCCATGGTTTGGCATGGGCCACACCAGCTAGCCCAAAAATCAACAATGATAGGCATGTCGTTATTTTGGACAAAACGGAAAAACGTTTCATCATTAAGTGCAAGTGGGGAAGGGGACAATATTTCAGTTTTGCATTTGCCGCATTTAGGGTGTAGTGCAATTTTGTTATGCGGGATTCGATTTTTTGCAAAACACGCAGAGCAGGTAATAAATAAAGAGTCAGACATGGTTATCCTCAGATACACTTAGCAGGTTTAGGTAAGCCCGCAATTCGGGTGGCTTGTTTGGCAGGGCCTTTAGGAAACAGTTTGTACAGGTAAATGCTATTGCCTTTATCTGGGCCAAGTTCTTTAGCCATTGCTTTTACTAACATTCTGATTGCTGGACTGGTTTTATACTCCAGATAAAAATCACGAACAAAGTTCACTACTTCCCAGTGATTGTTCGTCATTTCGATGTTTTCTAACGACGCTATGTGTTTTGCTAGCTCTTCGTTCCAATCACTTATGTTTAACAAATATTCGTGTTTATCTGTTTGATATTCTTTACCGTTAAATTCAATCATAACTACTACTAAAATTTACCAACTTAAAATGTTTTTGGCGTGTTCTGCCAATTCAAGCCATTGATCATCGTCAATCAACTCTACACCAACACAAGGAATTATATTACGTGCTGCGCAATCCAACGTGCGACCATAGAGTTTTTCACTTTGGCTTAATACAGGTTGTTGCAACAAATAGGTGGCATCTTGTAGAAATACAACTCTGTCATTCTCAGATATCAATGGTTTTGCGCTGTTCCAGCCATCGACAGAGAATACCTGATGCAGACTGAAGGGAAGTGAATCTTGTGTCATAACAGGCCTTTAGATTATAAAAATATGGTCAGCATTTGATTTTAACTGGTCAATAGTATCCATCGAGGCCCGTTCAACGTTGTTGATTAATTTGGACTCATCAAAGCCGTACTGCTTTAAACTTTGCTGGCAGGCATAAACTTGTTCCACATCATAGATGTCCAAACTTTTAATAGACGATAGGTAATCTTTATGACCTAAGCTTTCCGGGTTTTGTTTGGCTAGTGTTTGAAAAACACCTTGTTGATAAAACAAAACACTAACATTTTGCTCATAGGCACCAAAAATTAGAGATATATCCAGCGCTTCTTTTCCCTCGAACGAGTTAAGTGCAGAGCTGGTATGGATAACCAAAATGTTCTTTATGTTATTCATTTGAATTGCACCAACTTGTCAGATTCGGTAGATAGTTCGGCAAACTCGGCTAAGCCTGCGACTCTAAAAGCCGGATGGCAGTCGGTATTTTCTAATCCTCTTTTGGCCGCAGCAGTCACGCATAAAAGAAGTGGTACGCCGAATTCTTCGTGGAGCTTGATCAGGTATTCATGTCCATTAAGTTCGTCACTGGAAATATCCAACTTGGAATCTGCATTTAAGACTGCGTCCTGATACAAAAAGATGGCTTTGACTTTATTTCCGCGTCGGATAGCCGTTTGGGCAAATTGGCAGGCCGTAACGACGGATTGTTTCGACCAAGGGCTTGCATGCAAAGATAGAATGAAACTGCACATGATAATGTTCAAATAAAACCTGAATGTTGCAATTTTAAATCATTCTACTCAGGTTAAGAAATTATATTTTGCAAAAAAAAAGCTCCTATAAGAGGAGCTTCTTAAAACTGTTCGCTACGATATTAATCGTCGCTGCCGCCAAACGCCATAAGAATGTTGATAAGGCTGATCAAGATATTGTAGATAGAAACGAATAAAGTCACTGTCGCAAGGATATAATTCGTTTCGCCGCCACGTACGATAGCTTGAGTTTGCATCAGGATTGCGCCTGAAGAGAACAAGATGAACATAGCGCTAATTGCTAAAGATAGTGCTGGCAACTGTAAGAAGATGTTAGCAATCATAGCCACAATCAATACCCAGAAGCCTGCCATCATCATACCGCCTAACATCGACATGTCGCGCTTCGTTGTTAAAGCGTATGCCGATACACCGAAGAAGGTTAGAGCAGTACCGCCTAACGCCATCATAACGATTTCGCCGCCGCCAGCGCCAATCACCATGTTAAGGATTGGGCCTAATGAATAACCTAGGAAACCTGTGAATGCAAAAACAGCGATTAAGCCTGTAGAAGAGTTTGCTGATTTATGAACCCAAAACAGTAAACCATAAAAACCAACCAAGGTAATGATAAGCCCAGGGTGTGGTAAGTTTAATGCCATGGCTGCACCAGCAACCACAGCGGCAAACGCCAATGTCATTGCCAATAAAGAATAAGTATTACGCAATACTCTATTCGTTTGTAATACCGACGCTTCAGTATTTTGATACGCCATTCTGTTGTCCATTATGAACTCCTGTTGTTTCAATATTTAAATTTGGAAAACTATTGGTAGTTTTCATCAAATTAGTTACTTGGTCAATATCTATGTGCAAACTATTTATTTTCAAGTTTAGATTATAAATCTTGTTTATAAACTTTAAACGTTGCTCATTTGTCACAAAATGTTAATCGACGCTTTTAGTTAAGTTGTCTGCTTTGACTTATATAACAATAAATTGTTCCCGAAGTAGTCAATTTGTTCGGTAAAACATCGACTTGGTTCAAAATTGAGCGTTCAAACTAATTATTTAAAAAAATTGTAAATTTAGGCTTTACAAAAAATCAGAAGGTCACTAATATGCGCCCCATCAAGTGGAGAGGTGGCAGAGCTCGGTCGAATGCACCTGACTTGAAATCAGGCGAAGGGTTAAACCTTCCGGGGGTTCGAATCCCTCCCTCTCCGCCACTTTATTTTGGAGCATTGATTTTTTCAGTGTTCAGACTGGAGCAAGACCAGCACACAATTAGTTTATTAGGAGAGGTGGCAGAGTTCGGTCGAATGCACCTGACTTGAAATCAGGCGACGGGTTAAACCGTCCGGGGGTTCGAATCCCTCCCTCTCCGCCATATTGAACCCGATACTGCAAAGTATCGGGTTTTTGCTTATATGGACATAAGTATGTCGCGGTGACAGGGATGGCATTGAGCGACGACCTGTGATTTCTTGCATGGATAAAGGGAGGGTGAGAAGCCCCGCTGGTTCGACTAATTTGTCGGGAACAAATTAGAACAGCCGAAGGCTGGCCCGAAGGGCGCAGGACAGGATGTCCGGAGTAATCCAACTCCCTCTCCGCCATATTGAACCCGATACTGCAAAGTGTCGGGTTTTTTGCTTATAAGGATATAAGTATGTCGCGGTGACAGGGATGGCATTGAGCGACGGCCTGTGATTTCTTGCATGGATAAAGGGAGGGTGAGAAGCCCCGCAAGGCGTAGGACATGAAGTTCAGGATAACTCTAAACTTTGTTTACTAAATTGTTCCGATATTAAAAGTACCAACTTTGTTACTCAAACTGCAAGTTCTCCTGCTATTTCACTAGTAGGTTACTGAGGGCTTGCAGTAATTTGGGATATTGGAATTGAAATCCAGCATCTAACAGAGCTTGTGGTTTAACATTCTGCCCGTAAATTAACAAATCGGCCATTTCTCCGAACAACAGATTTAAAACAAACTCTGGCATAGGGAAAATGCATGGGCGATGTAGTACATTTGCCAACGTCTTGCAAAACTCATCATTTGGAACAGACTCTGGCGCAGTCAAATTGTAAGGCCCATTCAGAACAGGATGTTTGAGCAAATAAATAATGGCGTTAGTCATATCGTCAATATGAATCCAAGGCATGTATTGCTCGCCACTTGCGACTTTACCTCCCAGACCTAGCTTAAATGGTAACAACATTTTGGCTAATGCACCGCCGTCTGGGCTCAACACGATTCCGGTTCTTAATAAACATACGTTAGCATTGCTCGCCTGACTGGCAATATCTTCCCATCGTTGGCAAAGTACATGGCTAAATTCCGGAAACGGCTTTTTGAATTCTTCTGTAATGATTTGTTTATCTTGGCGCCCATAGAACCCTACGGCGCTGCCACTTATAAATCGAATGGGATTGTCGATAGAGCACTCTGCATTTATCTTGTTGGTAAGCTGTTCTGTTAAACGCCACCGACTCTCACAAATTACGTGTTTCTGCTTGTTGTTCCAGCGCTTTTCAACAATAGGCTCACCAGCTAGGTTTATAATCGCTGTGTAATCAGCAAGATCTATGTCTTCTAGTTCGGTCTCTATGTCAACAGGGTAGGGTAGACAATTTTTTGCGTTTAACTTGTCTCTGGTGAGAACGGTAAGGTAATAATCGTCCAATTCTTCATTTAGTTTTTTTATTAATGCTCGGCCAATAAGACCTGTACCACCAGTAATTAAGATCTTCATATCAATAAAGTTACAATAAGCGTATTAATGATAATAGTTCTTTTATCGATTGATGTTAGTATTGCGGCTACAAAATCATATTAGTGCGTAATAATTGACTACCCTTCAATCATTTAGATTATTGTGCACGCTTCATACTTCTCTGAGTTAAAGGAATAAAAAATGGCTAAATTGGAAATGAATTTTGCTGTTAAGTTTTTATTTACGATGGCCTGCCTCGTTGTGTTACTCGCTGGCGTTAAAGCGGCAAGCGCTATTTTAGTCCCGTTTTTGTTGTCTTTGTTCATAGCAATTATCACCAACCCATTGGTATCTAAATTAGTATCGTGGAAGGTGCCGCGAGCGATTGCGGTACTTTTCATTTTGGGACTGCTGGTGATACTGGGATTGTCGCTCGCAGGCGTGGTAGGGCAGTCATTTAACGATTTTTCCAAGTCATTGCCTTTTTATCAGGAGAAACTTTCCGGTGAATTTCAATGGCTAGCAAGCAAACTTGCGTTATTTGATATTCAAATCGATACGGCACAATTAACCCAGTATTTTGATCCCGGTGTAGCCATGCAAATGGTAGGCAATTTGCTGAGTGGATTTGGCGGCGTAATGGCAAACTTGTTCCTTATCATTTTGACCGTCGTTTTTATGTTATTCGAAGCGCCAGATGCGGGTAAAAAAGTCCACATCGCGTTGGACGACCCAAAAATGAAAATGCACCATATTGACCGCTTTTTGGACTCTGTAAACAGCTATTTAGCCATTAAGACTTTGGTCAGTATAGCGACGGCTTTATGTGTTGGTATCATGTTGTGGATACTGGAAATTGAATATGTGTTGTTATGGTCAGTGTTGGCTTTTTTATTCAATTTTATTCCAAATATCGGTTCTATCATTGCTGCTGTGCCCGCTGTTTTATTAGCTGTTGTTGTGCAGAGCCCGGCAGTGGCTGGTGTGGTCGCTTTGGGATATGTTGCCATCAATACCGTCATGGGTAATGTCATTGAACCCAGATTTATGGGAAGGGGTTTAGGACTTTCAACACTTGTCGTTTTTCTTTCGTTGATATTCTGGGGCTGGTTGTTGGGAACGGTAGGTATGTTGCTGTCCGTACCGCTTACTATGATTGTAAAAATTGCCTTAGAGGCAAATGAGGACAGTAAATGGCTGGCGGTTTTGCTTGGAAATACCGGTGAAGAGCAAAAAACGCAAAGTTAAAGTGAACAAACCTAGCGATTTAGTTTCAAAACAATGAATTCATATTCTTAAACACATAAGGAGTAACCGTGTTTACTTTATTAGCAAAAATCTTGAGTGTGCTAAATTCTGATGCTGAGCCGCATCAAATCGCGTCTGCAGTGGCGTTAGCTATGCTGGCGGGGTTAAACCCTTTATTAGGTGGCATTGGCCTACTCGTCCTAGTCTTAATCTTTTCATTAAGAGTTAATTTATCCACCTTTATTGCATTATTTGCAGTTTTTAGTGCGTTATCAATTTTGCTTGCACCCTTAATGGCATCGATTGGTGAGCTTTTATTGAAAAACGAAAACTGGTTGGAACTTTGGACGAACCTTTATCAGTCATATTGGTTTAGGTTATTTGAGTATAACAATACGCTAACCTTAGGTGCTGCGGTGTTTTCAGTGATTTTATTTATTCCTGTGTTTTTTATCGCTAAGTGGCTGGTCTTAAAGTATCGAGCGGCTTTAATGGCATTTGTTAACAAGTTTAAGGTGGTTCAGAGTTTGAAGGCCAGCAAGTTTTATCAAGTTTATCAAACCGTTCACGGCGCTTAATGGCAGTTTAAGGAAGAAAAATGACAGATACAAAAAATGAACAGGCCGTTGATAAGAAAGATCAAGATGCAGTTGGTGGAAATGAGCAAACGGAAAAAGAGGCCGCAAAACCAAAAGGTATGATACGACCCGCGGGCATTGCAACCTTAGCCATATTAGTGGGGGGAGTTGGGGCTGGAACTTACTTTTTTGCAGATAGTTTAGCGCATTATGGAATTACAACGGCGCTAGCAAAATCGATAGGCGCAGAAGCGAATATTGAAGAAGTGAAGGTCGACTGGCACCCATTAGGTCTAAAAATAAACAGTTTGCAACAGACGGACCCGGCCAGTCCTCAAACTAATTTGTTTCAGTTTGAGTCTGCGTCATTAAAAATGAATTTGGGTGAGCTGCTTTTAGGCAAGTACATAATAAGTGATATCTCAGTCACCGGATTAAAATTTGGTAGTGCTCGCAACACGCCAGGCTCCGTTTTCAAAGCGTTAGAAGACACAGAGACTGGTGTTCAAAAGCAAGAAACCAGCGCCACGGCGGATGAATCCTCAGGGCTGGATATTCCTTCGGTCGATGAATTACTTGCCAAAGCCGATTTGCTGACAGAGAAAAAAGCAAGAGCTTTAGAAAAAGTTTGGGCTGAAGAAAAAGTTGCCGTACAACAAGCGATTGATGCCTTACCTGATAAGTCTCGTTTGAAAAAGTATGCTCAGGATTGGCGAGCAATAAAAAACATAAAGATTAAGTCAGTTGACGATTTGAATTTGTTAAAACAAAAACTGAAGCAGTTAAAATCTGATGTTAAAGCCGACAAATCGAGCTTGAAAGTTGCTAAGGCACAAGTAAAAGCCAGCCGTAAAGAATTAGATGTTGCCTATAAAGAACTTAAAGCAGCGCCTAAACAAGATTGGCAAAATATCAAACAACAGCTACCAATTGACGACCCTAATGCCATTGCGATTAGTAGAGTATTGTTCGGTGAAGAAATTGCTGGTTATCTCGAAACGGCACAAAAGTACTATTTAAAAGCCAAGCCCTACATTGACGCCCACAAGGAGGTAAAAGATAACAGTAAGATTTCTGCTGGTGTGGAGCAAGGTGCTTATGGGGAAAATATAGAATTTGCACTTGAAAAACCTTACCCCGATTGGTTGGTTGAAAACCTCGAGATGTCAGCTCAGGTTTCTGCTCAAGATACGTATAAAGTAGGTGCTCAAAACATAACGGCTCAAACCTATATTTTGGGCAAACCTGCGACTTATCAAATTGCATCAGTTGGCACTAAACAACAAGAACCTGCTTTTGAGTTGGGTGGTAAATACAGCATTGCTCAGACCGGGATGTTTTCAACGGATGGCGAATGGCAGCTAAACGGCCATAAGTTAAGTCCTAAATCACTTTCAAAAAGCAAAAACTTGACCGTTAAACTTGAAGAAGGTGCCGTAAACGGTATTGGCTCATATTCATATACAGATGAATTGAACAGTAAGTCTAAGTTAAACTTTGTCGAAACTAAATTCGATGGTTCGAGTGACAGTGAAATTGCCGATTTAACCCTAAATACTCTAAAAGGTGTTAAAACATTTGATTTAGATGTTAGCGTAACAGGCAAGTTAGATTCTCCTGATACTTCGATTCGTTCTAACTTGGATAACCGATTAAACAAGGCATTTAAGCAAGCGGTGAAGCAAAGGTGGACACAAGTTGAAGATGATACTAAACAAGCTTTGGCGAGTAAGTTGCAAAATAGCTTGGATTTAAATAATGCGGAGCTAGCAAAACTTCAGGATATGGATTTGAATATCGATAACATCGAAGTGCAACTTAAAAATTATGGGCAAGGTAAGCTTGATAAGATCGTTAAGGACAAACAAAAGAAATATGAAGAAGAAGTGAAAGCAAAAGCTAAAGCTGAATTGAAAAAACAAGAGAACAAGCTTAAAGACAAACTCCAAGATAAATTAAAGGACAAGCTAAAAGACTTTAAGTGCTGCGAAGAATAATCTTGTTTAAGTGAATTTACTAAGAATAAAACCGGTGCGAAAGTACCGGTTTTATTTTAAGGGCAAAAAATAGCTGGTTATTAAGGGTTTAAAAATAGTTTGGGCTCAGTTAAACTTTTCTCATCCGACCAGTATGAAAGTATTTTATGAGTATAGAAATTCTCTTTACCGCTTTTGCAGAAAAAAAACAAACTTACGAATTAGTGATCCCAAGCTCCTGGGCGCAAGGACGAACCGTTTTTGGTGGTATATCCGCAGCGCTGGCTTATCAGGCCGCTGAAAATTTGATTGACGATCAAAGAGAGCTTAGAGCTTTACATTGTAATTTCATTGGTCCGTTAAACGTTGAAGAGCCTGTGGAAGTATCAGCGGAAATATTGCGAACGGGAAAAAACGTCACGCAAATATTGGCGAAAGTTTGCCAAAACGGGCAGGTGGGCGTCATGGTGCAAGTGTGTTTTGGTGTGAGCCGAGATTCTAAGCTTAATCGAATGGCAAAAGATAGCCATGATATGAAAGTGCCTTCAAAAGGTCGCTACATTCCGAAAATACCTAAGCTGGTTCCCAACTTCATACAGCATTTCGATTTGTCAGTGGATAAAGGCCATTTAGCATTAGGAAAAAGCAAAGATCCTATTTTACATGGTTGGTCAAAACTCAAAGTGGCACCTGAAAAAATGCGCATGGCCTACCTGATAGCCATTATGGATGCTTGGCCACCAACCATGTTTCAAATGTTAAGGTTACCAGTTCCCGCAAGTACAATGAGCTGGGATTTAGAGTTTATTAACCCTAAAGCGCTTATAACAGGCAGTGAATGGCTGGCCAGTCACACCGAAGCCCGACATATTAGAGACGGTTACGGACATGAAGAAGCAAATTTCTGGAATGAAAGCGGCCAACTTATTGCTATTTCCAGACAGGTAGTAACTGTCTTTGCTTAGTTAAACTTACCGCCTGAAATGAAAACTTTGAGGCGGTAAGTCTGTAAGTCGTACGCAAAGAAACGTGAAATTTAGGGTAATGTTAGTCCAGTTTTTTCAATGTCTGGCGATACCTCTGTCCATTATTAACATAATGTGTTGAGGAAAGTTTCAACTGTTCGATTTGTTCTTGGGTGAGTTGCTTGACCACTTTTCCCGGAACCCCCATCACCAGTGAATTATCAGGAATTTGTTTGTTTTCAGTGATCAATGTGCCAGCTCCGATTATACAATTATCTCCAATTTGGGCGCCATTCAATATGGTTGCATTCATACCAATAAGGCTGTTATTGCCAATTTTGCAACCATGTAACATGACCTTATGTCCGACAGTAACGCCGTCTCCTATATGAACGGGATAACCTTCATCAACATGAATGATTGACCCGTCTTGGATATTGGAATCTGCGCCAATAATAACTTCATCCATGTCAGCACGGATCACAACCTGAAACCAAATACTCACGTTATTTTCTATTGTGACATTGCCGATTAGATCGGCGCTTGGGGCGATAAAATAATCATCTGTTTTGGTAATGGGACTGTGACCCTTGATCGCATAACGCATTGATGCTCTTTAAATTCAATCAGTAAATGCATAATGGTTTGAACTTTCTTATACTAGCGATCATTAAATTAAAAGTCTGCATAGACTATTGGAGTAATGATGGATTTGGCCGACGTACGCCGTGAATATCTGCAAAAGAAGCTTTCTGAAGAAGAAGTAACGGAAAACCCGATAGATCAATTTAACATCTGGCTACAACAAGCCGTTGATGCAAAATTACAGGATCCAACAGCCATGATAGTGGCCACGGTTGATGAGACGGGCCAACCATCGCAACGCATAGTTTTACTTAAACAGGTTAAGGAAGAGGGCTTTGTTTTTTTTACCAACTTAGGTAGCAGAAAAGCTCAGGAAATAAAATCCAATAACAAGATAAGCTTGCACTTTCCTTGGCATGCATTGGAGCGACAAGTCATTGTTTATGGTGAGGCAACCCCGCTGAGTGCGAAGGAAAATATGGCCTATTTTCTGTCGCGACCTAAAGAAAGCCAGTTGGCGGCTTGGGCATCGGAACAGAGTCGACCAGTGGGCTCTCGTCAGTTATTAATGCAAACTTTCGCAAATATGAAGCAAAAGTTTGCGAAAGGTGATATTCCAACACCAGATTTTTGGGGAGGGTATTTGGTCAAACCTAGCAAAATGGAGTTTTGGCAGGGGGGCGAACACAGACTGCACGACCGAATATTTTACACTTTAAATGACGATAAATGGACGTTTGAACGTTTGGCACCTTAACTATGCAATTTGTTGATAGCCATTGTCATTTAGATTTTGAAGAGTTTGATGCAGACCGCGAAGAGGTCATTGCAAATGCGGTAAATCAAGGGATTTCGCGTTTTGTCATTCCTGGTATAAAACGTGAGTTCTGGGCTCGACAACTGAAACTAAAAGCAGACTATGATAATTGTTATCTAGCGTTTGGTATTCACCCCTGGTTTCTGCAGGACTTTGAGTGGGGTGATATTGACCCGTTAAAAGAACTGTTGGTTAAACATGAACCGGTGGCGGTGGGGGAGTGTGGTGTTGACGGTGCAATTGATGATATTGAGTTGCAAATGCGCGTATTTTCTGCGCAAGTTGAGGTAGCAAATGAATTCTCTCTACCATTGATAGTGCATCACAGACGCTCCCATCATCATATTTTATCGACCTTTAAAAAGGTTAAACCAGAAAATGGAGGTATCATTCATGCCTTCAGTGGCAGCCAGCACGATGCAGATAAATACATTGCGTTGGGTTTTAAATTAGGTTGTGGTGGAACGATAACTTACCCAAGGGCAGAGAAAACCAGAAAGGTATTCAAACAATTAGATTTAGAGCATATTGTATTGGAAACGGATTGCCCAACGATGCCTTTGTATGGGTACCAGGGTCAGCGCAATGAACCAAGTCGTGTGCTGCCAGTTGCACAAGAACTGGCAGAATTAAAACAAGTTTGTTTGAAAGAAATAGCCACTGTCACTAGCCAGAACATTAACGAATTATTTTTCTGAACGCTATTTTTTGAAGACAAACGAATTGGCTGAAAATGGCCTAAGTCCGACAGTCAGCAAATACCCAATTAATCCAGCTAATAACGCCAATAAAATGGACTGCTTGGTAATCGTATGAATGTAACCTAAGCCTTTTTTCTGTAGTTGAGCTCTTAGTACCGTTATCCGTACAAAACCTAGCAGTTCATTATTTTCAGCTCTTATCTCTTTAACAAATGGAACCGGGGCTTGAGATTCAAGCTCTTCATTTTTCTCTTCTAAAAATCGCTGACGGGTGCTAACAGCGTTTTCACTTTTACTCAGCTCTACACCTCTGTCATCATAAATGATCATCTCATGGATATATTCGGACTTTAAGGCCGAGTCCGTCAACTGTTCTAATGCCAGTAGGTCATCGTTTGCAATATATGCACCTGCACTATGACTCGTTTGAAGGAGAATATTGTCCGCTAAAACCAAAGCGTTTTCGTCTAGCAGGCTTTCTCCTTCGTATTTGATGGTGACCCAAATATTTAACGTAATGACCAGTAAAACGATCGCTGATGCAATTTGTGCGAGCTTGCGATTTATGGAAGATGTTTTGATATAGGTTACGGTTTTACTCATGAAAACTTCGAATTGACTGAATTATTTAAAATACTGCTGATTTATCCGTTAAAAAGCAATGCACTTTGTTATATTCTCGGGCAATATAGAAAAATTAGTGTATAAACTCAAATTTTAGAGCCGTTATGAAGACTGTTGCTGAACATCAAATCGTTGATATTGAAAAAACGCCGTTAAGTAGTATCCAATCAGAGGTTGCAAACAGCGACCTGTTTAGTTTGGGTTGGTTAAATGAACAATCTGATGAATTGTTGTTAAGCAATATCATGCCAAACTCGGTTAGGTTTGCTAAGTTCACTTGGCTCAAGGACAGTGCCGTTAACCATCCAAAACTTGTTCTTTTTGGGGCGTTATCATGGGATTCGTTATGCCAGTTTCAATGTCTTCTAAAAGCCATGCACCTTGACATTAAATCATGCCGTTTGGTTAAGCCACTTGAAAGCCTCACGGGAGCCATTCATTTTTATCTTTCAGAAAGTTTAAGTGCTGAGTGCAAATTACAAGTGATCACTTGGGCGGAATCGCGGGGCTTAGAATGTTGTTACCTTGATAATGCACCTAGTGTTGATAAACCTGGCTTGTTGGTTATGGACATGGACTCGACAGCGATTGAAATAGAGTGTATCGATGAGATTGCTAAATTGGCAGGCGTTGGCGATGAAGTTGCAAAAGTAACAGCAGCAGCGATGCGCGGAGAGCTAGATTTTGCTGAGAGTTTAAGAGCTCGAGTAAAAACACTGACAGGTGCGCCTGTGTCCGTTATCGATGAGGTTGCGGATAACTTACCTTTAATGCCTGGCCTTGAGAACTTAGTGAAACATCTGCAATCGTATGGCTGGAAGATTGTTATCGCCTCCGGTGGCTTTACGTATATGACGGATGTTTTGAAATCTAAGCTCAATTTAGATAGAACGGTTGCTAATCAGTTAGAAGTGGAAGGCGGTACGCTTACGGGCAGAGTATTGGGTGACATTGTTGATGCACTAGTAAAAGCCGATACGGTTAAAACTTTGGCGCAAGAATATGACATACCGCTTAGCCAAACCATCGCGATGGGAGACGGCGCAAATGACCTTATCATGATGGATGCGGCTAATCTGGGCGTTGCATTTCATGCGAAACCATTGGTGCGTCAAAAAGCAGATGTCAGTGTTAGAGCAGGCGGTTTAGATCAGCTGCTTTATTTGATTTAAAATAAACGATGAAAATGCACTGGGTTTTGCTAAAATGCGCCACTTTCATGGTTATTAGATTTTAGAAATTTAGTTAGGAATTCTGATGTTACGTATATACAACACGCTGACTCGCCAAAAAGAAACATTTACTCCAATTACCCCTGGCAAAGTAGGTATGTATGTGTGTGGCATTACGGTTTATGATCTTTTGCATATGGGTCATGGTCGTACTTATGTGTCGTTTGACATTATGCAGCGTTATCTTAGGTTCAAAGGTTTTGACGTCACTTACGTTAGAAACATAACAGATGTTGATGACAAAATTATCAAACGTGCTGCCGAAAATAATGAAACTTGTGACGAGCTAACGGCAAGAACGATTGCCATGATGCACGAAGATTTTGAATCATTAAACATGCTTCCTGCGGATCTTGAGCCTCGTGTTACAACGCATATGCCAGAGATCATCGATGTTATTGAACGTCTTATTGAGAAAGGGCACGCTTACGTTGCTAAAAACGGCGATGTGATGTTTGAAGTTTCCACGTATAAAGAATATGGCCGTTTAGGTCGCCAAGACTTAGAACAGTTGGTAGCAGGGGCTCGCGTAGATGTAGACGATGCAAAACGAGATCCATTGGACTTTGTATTGTGGAAGTTAGCTAAGCAGGGTGAACCTAGCTGGGAATCTCCTTGGGGAGAAGGGCGTCCTGGTTGGCATATTGAATGTTCAGCCATGAACTCTAAACACTTAGGCACGCACTTTGACATTCACGGCGGGGGATCTGACTTAACATTCCCGCATCACGAGAATGAAATTGCTCAATCTTGCTGCGCTTTTGATACGCCGTATGTGAACTACTGGTTGCACACAGGCATGGTGCAGGTTAATAACGAAAAAATGTCTAAATCGTTGAATAACTTCTTTACAGTACGAGAAGTTTTAAAACAATACGATGCAGAAACCGTTCGTTATTTCTTGTTGTCTGGTCACTATCGCAGTCAATTAAATTACTCGGACGACAATTTAAAACAAGCTAAAGCCAGCTTGGAGCGTTTATATACTTCGCTTCGCGGTGTTGAGCCAAACCTAAATGTCGATCTTTCTTCCGTTGCAGCAGTTAATAAATTTATCACCGCTATGGACGACGATTTTAATACGCCGGAAGCCTTATCTGTATTGTTCGAATTGGCAAAACAGCTAAACAAAGAAAAGCTTGAGCAGAGCTCGGAGGCAGCTGATACAGCAGGAGCGTTAATTAAACTCAGTGAAATACTTGGTGTTTTGCAGTCTGATCCGGAAGTATTTTTACAAGGGCCACAAGATACTGATGAAGTAGCGAAAATTGAAGCACTAATAGTTAAACGCAATCAGGCTCGCGCAGATAAAAACTGGGCTATGGCTGACGAAGCTCGTGATGCATTAACGGCTATGGGAATTGTGCTTGAAGATGGTGCTAACGGGACGACATGGCGAAAAGAATAGTCTGTTCACTTTTAATAAAAAGCCTGCGATTTGCAGGCTTTTTGTTATTGGCTCAATGTTAAATTAGTGGCTGAAAGCTGGCGCGTAACCAGAGCTCCAGAACATGGCAAATGCCGTCATAATACAAACTAATAATATTAAACCACAGGTAACCACTGAGCTTGAATATATAAATCCACGCTCTTCAGGTATGTGCATTAAGATTGGAACTCCCGCATATAGCAGGTAAACCGAATAGGCTAATGCTACTAGTCCAACAATCATAACAAACCAAACTTCTGGGTACAGCGCTGCAAAACCCGCCATAAATAATGGGGTTGCAGTATATGCAGCTAATTCAAGTGTTTGTGTATAAGTTGGTTCGGCACCAAATGTATGAGCCATCCAATGAGCTAAGTAACCAAGTAGAAAAACGCCCGCAATCAGGGCAAAGTACATTCCAATTCCTAACAACATTGCAGAATCAGAAGACATTCTAAGGGGCTCACCAACACCGACACTCCATCCGGTGGTTGTTAGAGAAAAATAGGAACACAACGATGGAATAAGAGCGATGATCATTATGTGTGACAGGGAATACTTGAAACTTTCGTGACGATTATCAATTGTGTGCCATTCTTCAACTGGATGCGCGTAAAGACCCCACAGGTGGTTTAGTATCATAATTATTTTCCTTCTACGTCTATTAACCGCTACGTTGCACAAAAGCTGCACAACATGAGTAAGTTATGAGCAAAAAATTTTGCAGCGTCAAGAACAGAAGTGATTAAAAAATGATCTTTATATGTTAGTTAGTTATAAAAATTTCTAATAGTTAATGTGAGTTAAAACTCTAATTTTATCGCATAGCCCCTATTTATCATGTGGTTAATCAAGAATGGTAAAAAGCTACCAGTTGTTCGTGATAAAAATTTCTTATAAATTTCAACTCAACTTTTTCGTATTTTATTGATCTGTTTGGTTAATTTTTGTCCATGTTGCTTTTGCTTTTTGTCAGAGAATTGTTGTTTTAATGCGAATAAGTCTTGTTTCTGAAGACTGAACTTATGAATTTGTATCGTATGCTAAACAAAATATTGGCCAAAAGTTATTTAACACGATAAACAGAACTAGATAGTCGGCTGTGGCAATTAACCGTGGTAACATGCATAAGTGAAACAAACAATAAAAGGTTATCCGTGGTAAATAACAAACTTCTTGCTCCTATTCAGCAATTTCTGCAATGTGAAACACCTTCAGAGTGGGTTAACCAAGCTATCAAACGTGAAAATTTACCTGTATTGCTAATCGATCATATGGTGTGTGAGTTAAAGGCAGCACAAAGTGCAATGTATTTGATCCGTAAATACGCCGTGGATAAGGAAAGTGGCGATGCACTATTAGCGTGGTTGAAGCCATTTGAAGATTTTACGTATCGTAAAGAAGGTGATTGGCGTTCGCTGTTAAAACACAATAACTTATCAAAAGCCATGTTACCTAAGTCTGGAACACCGTATGGGCAAGAACTAATAGATAAGATGGTTCTCTTAATAAAGGAAGAGCTTCATCATTTTTATCAGGTATTGGAAATCATGGATGAGTATGAGATTGAATATAAAAACATTACATCTAGCCGATATGCCAAAGGATTATTAACCCATGTTATGACACATGAACCAGAAACATTAGTCGATAAGCTAATTTGTGGTGCATATATTGAAGCGCGTTCTTGTGAACGTTTCGCTAAGTTAGCCCCACATGTAGACAAACGTCTAGGTGATTTTTATGTTTCTTTGTTGCGGTCCGAAGCACGCCATTATGAAGATTATTTGCAATTAGCGGAGTTAATTGCAAAAAAAGATATAAAAGAACGGATTTCTGAATTTGGTGTAATAGAAGCAAAATTGATCTTACAGCCGGATCCCGATTTTAAGTTTCATAGTGGTCTTCCGGAATAAGCTCATCAATTACATAGAAATTTAACTCAAACTTCATGTGAAAAAGCTGGATTTATCCAGCTTTTTAGTATCTAAAATTGCGTTTTTTTGAAGTACAAAAAACAATCAAAAAAGTTCCTCTAATTTTTGTAACAAACCATATTTGAACTAAGCTCATAGGGCGGAAGATTAACAAGGTTGGTTATGATCATGAAGAGATTTACTCCCTATTTAGCAATATTTTGCATGTCCCTTACCCTCACCGGGTGTTTTGATTTTGGCAGCGACGATGAAGATGAAACTCAAACGATCGTCGATGCGGATCAAGACTCTGTTTTAGATGTAGACGATAATTGTATTAATGTGGCAAATGCTGATCAGGCGGATCTCGATGGAGATGGGGCTGGAGATGTTTGTGATTTAGATGATGACGGTGACTCAGTCTTGGATGTCGAAGACGCTTTTCCCCAGAATCCTGCGGAATCGTCTGACATCGACTTTGATGGTGTGGGGGACAATTCAGATCCCGACCGGGATGGAGACGGAGTTAATAATGAAGAGGATGCTTTCCCGAATGATCATGTGGAATCAGTAGATACAGACGGCGATGGTATTGGTAACGTCGCTGATACCGATGATGATGGTGATGGTATTCCTGATACAGAAGATCCAACGCCATTAGGAGAAGGCGGTATCGCGGACACTGATGGTGATGGAATAACAGATGATGTGGATACTGATGACGATAATGATGGTGTACTCGACCCAGACGATGCTTTTCCGCTTGACGATACTGAATCCGTCGATACTGACAATGATGGAACCGGTAATAATGCTGATGCTGACGATGATGGTGATGGCGTTAATGATACTGAAGATGATTTTCCGCTAGATAGTTCAGAAGCCACTGACACTGATAACGATGGCACAGGCAATAATGCAGATACAGATGATGATAATGACGGCGTTAATGATGGAGAAGACGCCTTTCCGCTCGATGCATCAGAAACTGTAGATACCGATGGCGATGAAATTGGCAATAATGCTGACACCGATGACGATGGCGACGGTGTTCTGGATGGCGATGATTTTTATCCACTAGATCCAACTAGAGACGCTATATCTGGTGGTGGTGTTAAAGGACCTATGGCGCACGCCACGGTGAGCTTGTATCAAGTAGATTATTCCGCAGAAGACTTTAAAGGTGCGTTAGTGGATACGGGCGCGACAGACGCTCAAGCGAAAATAGTTGGTATTAATATCGTTGATAGTGCACCTCCATTTTTATTAATTATTGAAGATGATGAAGATACCATTGACATTACAACCGGTGAAGAACCGGTAATTAAAGTTGTTAAAACCATTATTACGCAGCAAATGTTAGATAATGGAGCTGGTTGGTACGCGACGCCTCTTTCCACTATGGCGGTGAACATCGCACTTGCCAACGCGACAAATGATGATGAACTATTAGCGGCTCTTAATACTGCTGCGAGTCAGGTTAAGTCAACTTTAGGTTTTGGTGCCAGCGACGATGTTAATATATATGAAACACCACCTTTATTAGACCCTTCAACGGAAGATACCGAATCTCAAGTGGCAACGACTCAATATCGTAGCGCCGTAGAAGCTTTGACCGCTGTCGTTTTCCAAATGAACGAGTTAAATAATAATTCAGATACAGAAAACCAGACCGATCCAGATTCCTTACTTGCCTCGTTATCGGAAGATTTATCTGACGGAATTATCGATGGTTCTTCAGATGGTCAAGAGTCGAGTTATGCTGCGGAAGTATTGGAAGTGCTTGATCAGGACCCAGCGACCTTGCCAATTCCAAATGACCCTGAAAATAGAACGGTAGCTCAGGTAAAAGCTGTAATAGTCGCGGAAACAGAAACCACGGGTGAAGATGCGGATACTCAGGACTTAGAAAGTGACGCAACTGTCATTAGAGTAAAGGTCGCAGAAACCAATCCTGATAAAGATGGCGACGGAGTTTTGAATTCCGATGACGCTTTCCCAGAAGATGCTTCGGCAGACAGTGATTTTGATGGTGATGGACTTCCAGATGTTGCGTTTTTCTTAGATGGTGACGGTAATCGTTTGACTGGTTCGATTAATATTGCATCTTCGGATCTAGATGATGATAACGATGGTGTAGCAGACACCAGTGACGCTTTCCCATTAGATGCGAGTGAGTTCTCTGATACAGATGGTGACGGCATCGGGGACAATGCCGATCCGGACCGAGATAATGACGGCGTTGCCAACGATGATGATGCATTCCCATTAAATGCAAATGAATCTGCGGATGCTGATGACGATGGTATTGGCGACAATCAAGACCCAGATGATGACAATGACGGTGTTGGTGATGTAGTAGATGCATTTCCTTTGAATGCAAGCGAATTTCTAGATACTGACGGTGATCAAATTGGTAATAACGCTGACACAGACGACGATGGCGATGGAACGTTAGATATTGATGATGATTTTCCTTTAGACCCAGGCCGTCAAAATGCGCTAGATCAGGACAACGATGGTTGGCCAGCTGAGCAAGATCCAGATGACAATGATGACACAATTCCTCTAACGGCTTTTGTTGACTCAGATGGTGACAAAATAGCTGATTCAAATGACGATGATGATGATAACGACGGTATCTTAGATGAAGATGATGCATTTCCTTTTGATAACAGTGAACATAGTGATTTAGATGGTGATGGTATTGGTGACAATACCGATATCGATATCGATGGTGACGGAATTAGTAACGGGAATGACGCATTTCCGAGAAATATTTTAGAAACGTCAGACACTGACGGCGATGGCGTAGGCAATAATGCGGATAGCGATGATGACAATGACGGTGTGCCAGATGAAGAAGATGCATTTCCGTTAAATAGTCAGGAGCAAGCGGATTTTGACTCGGATGGTTTAGGTAATCGTGCTGATCCAGACGACGATGATGACGGTGTGAGTGACGAAAGTGATCTATTCCCATTCAACCGCAATGAATTTGCCGATTTTGACGGTGATGGCACTGGCGATAATGCGGACGAGGACGACGACAACGATGGCCTTTCTGATGCACTCGAAGAATCGATTGGCACTAATCCTAAAGATATAGATAGTGACGATGATGGCGTATTGGATCGTACCGATGCTTTCCCTACTGATCCAAACTTCAGTTTTGACACAGACCGAGATGGCTCTGCTAACTTTGATGTGAACGGCAATCGTGTTGATAATTGCCCACTTACTCCGAATTCAGACCAAGCAGACTTCGATAATGACCAGTTTGGCGATGCCTGTGATCGTGATGACGATAACGATCAGGTTCTAGACATAGACGACCTGTTCCCCCGAAATTCAGCAGAATCAGCAGACAACGACGAAGACGGCATTGGTGATAACGCTGATACAGATGACGACAACGATGGTGTACCGGATGATGAAGACGCATTTGATTTTGACCCTGCAGAGTTTGAAGACACCGATAATGATGGCATAGGCAATAATGCCGATGATGACGATGATGGTGATAACGTTCCGGATCATTTAGATGTTTTCCCATTAGATGGTGGTGAAGCAATTGATTCAGATAATGACGGTATCGGTGATAATCAGGACACTGATGACGACAATGACGGGTTCTTAGACAATGTTGATTTTGCACCGTTTGATCCAACAGAAAATGTTGATACCGATGGTGATGGAATCGGTGACAATGAAGATAATGACGATGATGGCGATGGTATCAATGATGCGTTAGACGAAGATCCGCTTGATGGTACCGTAGGAGCATCAACCGATGCAGACGGCGATGGTTGGCCTTCAGGTCAGGATCCTAATGATAACGACGAAAACATACCTGATTTCGACTACAGTGATTTTGACGGCGATGGTTTAGGTGACCTAAATGGTGATGGCGAGGCATTCGACCCGGACCAAGACAATGACGGTATATTAAACATATTTGATGATTTCCCTCTTAACCCTGAAGAACACAAAGACACCGACAATGACGGAATCGGCAATAATGAAGACACGGATGATGATGGTGACGGTGTTGATGATGTCGACGACCTATTTCCTCTAAATTCTGCCGAGTCATCAGACAACGATCAGGACGGTATTCCAGATGGCATAGATCCGGACGATGACAATGATGGCGTAGCTGACCAGTTTGATGATTTCCAATTTGATCCTAATGAGTTTAACGATTTAGATGAAGATGGAATTGGTGACAACTCAGATCCAGATATCGATGGTGATGATGTCTTAAATGAAGAAGATGCATTTCCATTTAATGCAGATTTTAGATTCGATACCGACAACGATGGCATCGCAGATAGTGAGGACGTCGATAGGGACAATGATGGTGTTCTTAATGATGTCGATGCATTCCCATTAGATCCTAGTGAATTTAGTGACTTAGATAATGATGGTATTGGCGATAACAGTGACGAAGATATTGACGGTGATAATGTTAATAATGACGAAGATGATCAACCTCGTAATCCAAATGAGTCTCGTGACAGTGATTCAGATGGTTTAGGTGACAACGCCGACCTAGACGACGACAATGACGGCATTTTGGATGAAAATGATGCTGAGCCGTTAAATCCAGATGCTGATGATGATGGATTCATTGATGGTCTAGATTCCTGTCCTAATGTTGCAAACTCAGAACAACTTGATTTCGACTTTGATGGAATTGGCGACGCTTGTGACGATGACAGTGATAACGACACAATTCTTGATGATGTAGATAACTGTAAAACTAGAGTTAATCCAAACCAAGACGATAACGACGGAGACAATATAGGTGATGTTTGTGATCCGGACGACGATAACGATGAAATAGAAGACTTTGCTGATAATTGCCCGTTAATAGCAAACGAAAATCAGAACAATTTGGATTTTGACCTCTTCGGTGATGTTTGTGATGAAGATGACGATAACGACACCGTAGTTGACGAAGAAGATAATTGCCCGGCTTTCCCTAATACTCAGCAAAATAATCTAGATGGCGACGAATTTGGAGACGCATGTGACACCGATATAGATGGTGACGATGTAGAAGACGATATAGATCTAAATCCATTTGACCCAGATGTGGGTGATATTTTGGATATAGATGGAGATACCATTGAAGACGGATTAGATAACTGTCCATTTACCAGCAATGAAGATCAACTTGATACAAACGAAGATGGAATAGGTGACGCATGTCAGGATGATACCGACGCAGATGACGACGGTGTTGATGACATTGATGACAACTGTCCAGCTAAATTTAATGACGATCAGTCTGATGTCGACGGCGACGGTATTGGCGATGTATGTGACGGAGAACTTACAGACTCAGATTTTGATGGTGTACCGGATGTTGCTCTAGATGGAACTGAAGATAACTGTGTGCTTCATTTTAACCCTGAGCAGTTTGATTTAGATGAAGATGGTACGGGCGACGCCTGTGACTTCGATATTGATAATGATGGCGTTGCAAACGAAGATGACAATTGTCCATTCGTACCAAATGAAGACCAAGCTGAGGACGACGATGGACTCGGCTTAGCTTGCCCTATGGTTGCGGCGGATTTCGATGAAGACGGAATTCCAGATGAGTTTGACAATTGTTTTGATGTGGCCAATCCAGGCCAAGAAGACTTGGATAGGGATGGCATTGGCGATCTTTGTGATTCTGCTATCGTTGATCTAAGTGGTACTTGGCAGGTTCGAAGCACGGCTACATTGGGTCATGCAGATACTAGTGCGAGTTGTGAAATGGCTGGGGAGCAACAAACGTTATTTGGCAAAATAGTAGAAGTTGAAATTTTTGGTAGCCAATTCCAAGTTTTTGAAACTTTGACAGCTGAACATCATGAACTTATTGCACAAGGTGTTATTTCAGACGATTTCCTTTATGAAGGCATAGACCTTAGAGTAATTGATGATCCGAGGTTAGCTGGCGACCCTACCGTTGGTCAGTTTTTCCAAGGTCGTTATAACCAAGTTACGGGGTTGTTAAAACATGGTGGAGTGTTTGATGTTGGTGAACTGCCAGGTTGTAACGTTGCAATAGAAGTGATACTTGAACGACCAAATATGGATGTCGTTGAGGCGGAATCATTTGCCGATGGCCTGAGTTGGTTTGACAGTCATTATAGTGGAGATGGCTCTTTAGAGTTCGAATACTCCACAATTATGGATAAAGATGAAGGCGACCATGAAGTAGAGTTCTTCTTCGACTTTGATACAAAAAATTGGTTAATTGCCAACGATGAAGAGCCCGACCTGGAATATTTCATAAGCGATAATGGTATTGAATTCATCGAAGAAAACCTAATGATCACCGGCTATGGCGACGAAGGTCAAACCGCCATGTTAACCAATGGTTTCGAGAATTTTGAAGCTGAGTTATGGGCAATGCCACTTATGGGTGAGAGAATTTCGGACTTTCTCGGTGGAGAATACAGATGGACTTTGCCGATAGATGCATTATTCACGGTTGGCGCAGAAGCATATATAGCAAATGTTATCTCAGTAAATGAAAGTTACCGGTTCCGATGTGACGATCATTACGACGATTGGTTTAATGAAAACTTAAATTGCGACAATGTCATAGTCATTGATTGGGTTTCGGACTCTCAAGCTGCAAATGATGAAGAAATACCCGTGTTAGCGATGGTTATGGATGACATTGTCAATGACGCTTCTGTTGAAGTCGAACAGCCAGTGCAAGTATGGTTGGATGAATATTTATTAATTGAAATATGGTCTGATGATGGCACCGCGACTGGTGACAATCTAGAAGTAAAATACTTCTACCAATACCGCTCAGATGTAATGCCTATGGAAGATGGCGAGATGGAGCATATGGCCTTCGCTGTTGGTGGCATTACCAATTTAGACATGGGTGATGTTTCCATCTTTATGTTAGATGTGCCTGAAGGTGTTGAACTTAAACATGACGGCGTTCCATTCTTCTTTGAAGAATCTGGTTTGGAAAGTTCTGAAGAAGAAACCTTATCGCTGCTACGTCGTGGACAGTATCAACCTGGCATGCAACACCAGCAAATCCTCCTATTTAATGAAGTTGCAAGGTCCGATGTTCTTACCAATTTCGATCCTGAACTTCCTTCTCTAAATGATTCCGATAGTGATGGTGTTATCGATGCAGTAGACAACTGTCCATTCTCTTATAACCCTGAACAACATGACATGGACGGTGACGGTTTTGGTGATGTGTGTGATCGCGACTTACCGCCAGCTGAAGATCAAGACTCAGATCAAGACGGTTGGTTAGACTTCGAAGATAACTGCCCATTTGTCGAAAATGAAGATCAAATGGATGAAAATGATAATGGTTTAGGTGATGTTTGTGAAGTTGATGGCGAGTCGGATCTAGATGGGGATGGAGTCATTGATAGTGATGATGAAGACATTGATGGCGATGGATACTTCAATTTTGAAGATGCAGATCTTCATAACCCGTTCATTTGGACATTTGACTTTGATGGAGATGGTATTCCTGATCATGAAGACAGTGATATCGATGGTGACGGTTACGAAAACTGGAATGATATCGAACCATTTAATCCGGATGTCTGGTCTTTCGAACAAATCAGTGACATCGATATGGACGGTGTCATCGATATGGAAGATAACTGTGTGATCATCGCCAATGAAGATCAGGCTGATGAAGATGAAGATGGTCTGGGTGATGCGTGTGATGTAGAGGTTTCGGACATCAGTGGGGTATGGCACGCCACGGGCATGAAGGCTTATGAGAGTGTCAGCGATGACATGATGTGTGACATGGCGGGTGAGAGCACGCCGATGGGCGGGGTGGTTGCGATTGAAATGATGGGCAATCAGTTCTTCGTTTACCCTGGTGCCGACATGGACGATGACGACTATGACGGTGAGGATTATCACGACGACGGTTATCACGATAAAGGCATGCGTTGGTTAGCGTACGGTGTGTTGGCGGAAGATAACAGTTATGTGA